>PDWI01001859.1_pt1 | contig 32840 bp, 24 predicted proteins | sample 1430891 | NCBI WGS metagenome assembly PDWI01 (sample SAMN01162508, study PRJNA174530) | Oral metagenome, whole genome shotgun sequencing project. | biome: Marine environment; feature: Marine mammal; material: Swab sample of the gingival sulcus; isolation source: swab sample of gingival sulcus... | reverse complement strand
AGAAACTTTGCAAAAAGCAGTTTTATAGGATTAAAAATAAATTTTAAAATAAAACACTGATAAATCAAGACTTTTCAATACTTTTGGGAAGTCTTTTTTTATTAAAAATAATGTTTCATTTGGCTATAAAAGTTATTATTTAATAATTTATATTGATGCATTATTAGTTAATAGGTAAAAATAAAAAATAATAAAATGAATATATTACCCAATTACGATATAATTGTAGTAGGAGCAGGACATTCGGGTTGTGAGGCAGCAACATCTGCGGCAAATCTTGGCTCTTCTGTGTTGCTTATTACTATGGATATGGAAAAGATTGCACAAATGTCGTGCAACCCTGCTGTTGGCGGAATAGCTAAAGGGCAAATTGTGAGAGAGATTGATGCCTTAGGCGGATATATGGGATTGGTAACAGACAAGGCTACAATTCAATTTCGTATGCTAAACCGTTCTAAAGGACCTGCAATGTGGAGTCCGAGAGCCCAGTGCGATAGAATGGTGTTTTCAAAAGAGTGGCGGAATGTTTTGGAGCAAACGCCTAACTTGGATATTTTTCAGGATAAAGTACAGTCCTTGATTATTGAAAATGGAAAGGTAGAGGGCGTTATTACTGCTATGGGTTTTGAGTATAGATGCAAATCCGTGATTCTTACCAATGGTACTTTTCTTAATGGCTTGATGCATGTAGGTAAAACTCAACTCGAAGGAGGGCGAATGGCAGAAACTTCTGCAAAATATATTACTGAGCAACTTACTGAAATAGGTTTTGTTTCGGGTAGAATGAAAACAGGAACACCTGTGCGTATAGATGGCAGAAGCGTTGATTTTAACAAGTTGGTAGAACAAAAAGGCGATAAAAATCCTGAGTTCTTTTCATATCTTAATTCAGATGAGGAGCATCAGGAACAACGCTCGTGTTATATTGCTCATACAAGTTTGGATACGCATAAAATATTGGAGAGTGGATTTAAACAATCGCCACTTTTTAATGGCACTATTGAGGGTGTAGGTCCTCGTTATTGTCCAAGTATTGAGGATAAAATTGTAACTTTTGCAGATAAACAAAGTCATCATTTGTTTTTGGAGCCAGAAGGATTTACTACTAACGAATATTATTTGAACGGATTTTCATCATCTTTACCTTGGCAAGTTCAGTTACAAGCCTTAAAAACTGTTGAAGGATTTGAAAATGTGAAAATATATCGCCCAGGTTATGCAATAGAATACGATTACTTTGACCCAACACAATTAAAAAACACTTTGGAAACAAAGTTAATTGAGAATTTATATTTTGCAGGTCAGATAAATGGTACAACGGGATACGAAGAAGCAGCAGCACAAGGAATGATTGCTGGAATAAATGCTCACAGAAAAAACAACAATCTTTCAGAATTTACTTTAAATAGAAATGAGGCATATATCGGAGTTTTGATAGATGATTTAATAACCAAAGGTGTTGACGAGCCTTACAGAATGTTTACAAGTAGGGCGGAGTATCGTATTTTGTTACGTCAGGATAATGCGGATATTCGTTTAACTGAAAAAGGCTATAATTTAGGTTTAGTTTCTGAGGAGAGATATTCACGAATGGTTTACAAGAAAAATAAGGTTGATGAGATTGTAGCATTTTTTAACAAGACAAGTATTAAACCTAATGAAGTTAATGAGTTTCTTGAAGAAAAAAATAGTGCACCATTAAAGCAATCTATTAAATTAATTAATTTAATCAGTCGCCCTAATATTTCTATTTTTGATTTAGAAGAAATATCAGAACCTTTTAAAGATTTCTGTACGAGTATAGAAAATCAAAAATACGACATATTAGAAACAGCTGAAATAGAAATGAAGTACAAAGGCTATTTAGTAAGAGAGAAACAAATAGCTGATAAGATTAAAAAATTAGAAAAAGCAATAATTCCTGATGGTATAAATTACGACAAATATACAAGCATATCAACAGAGGCAAGGCAGAAGTTAAGTAAGATAAGACCCAAAACTATAGGACAGGCAAGTAGAATACCAGGAATAAGCCCTGCGGATATTAATGTTTTGTTGGTTAGTTTTGGTAGGTAACCTTTGATTTGTTCCACGTGGAACAAATCAAAATTTTATTTTGCAGGTTATTTGCTAAAAAAATATGTTCCACGTGGAACGTTTTGAAAAATATTTAATGTTAGATATCTTTTTGTTCCACGTGGAACAAAAAGATAAAGTTTTTTTACAAATATATTTTTTATATTTGGTGTTATGAAGTGGAAGTGTATTGTGTGTTTAATATTAACTTTATTTTTATTTGTTAATTGTAGTAATAAGTCTGTGGAATATGAGTATTGTAAGGGCTGTGTTTATAAATCTAATAGAATCCATTGGGGTCATGGTTTTTATAAATTAATGGTTTATTATGAGTTTAATTACGATAATAAAAAATATGAGGGCAAGTATAAATATAATAAGTTATCTCGTATTCAATTTAAAAAGTTTGAGCAAGGAGATAGTGTTTTAATAAAGTTCCCTAAAAATAATATAACAAAAAGTACAATTGTTGGATTGACATATATAAAGAATAAAGACTATCATATTAATATAACATATTAAAAAGTGGACAATAAAATAAGGATAAATAAATATTTAAGTGAAATAGGTTTTTGTTCAAGGCGAAAAGCTGATGCTTTAATTGAGCAGGGTAGTATAACTGTAAATGGTGAAAAGCCTGAGTTAGGAACAAAAGTTGATGATAGTGATGAGATAAAAGTAAACGGAAAAGTTGTTGTTTCGCAAAAGCAGAAAAATATTTATTTAGCATTTAATAAACCTATTGGTATAGTGTGTACAACAGATACCAAGCGAGAGAAAAATAATATAATTGATTTTATAAATTATCCGCAACGGATTTTTCCCATTGGTAGATTGGATAAACCAAGTGAGGGACTAATTCTTTTAACTAATGACGGCGATATTGTAAATAAAATATTACGTGCAGGTAATTATCATGAAAAGGAATATGTTGTTACAGTTGATAAACCTATTACAGTTGATTTTATAAATGAAATTAGTAACGGAGTTCCAATACTTGATACTGTTACCAGAAAATGTAAAGTGGAAAAGATTAATAGTAAAACCTTTAAAATAATATTAACGCAAGGACTAAACAGACAAATCCGCCGAATGTGTGAGTATTTAGGTTATTCAGTTATAAAATTAAAGCGTGTGCGTATTATGAATATCAAAATAGACAATATCCCAATAGGCGAGTGGAGAGAATTAACAGATGCGGAAATTAAAGAGATGAATAAATTGTTAGTTAATTCAAGCAAGGAAACGACTTTTTAAGTATTAATTAAAAATTGTAACTATTTATAAAAATATGCAAATACTCCAAAGGTTTTTAAAACCTTTGGAGTATGGATATTGAAAAATATAGAATCAAGTTTTAAAATAATAATATATAAAATAGCTAAAAACGAAAATAAAATGGACATACTAAAAAAACACCCATTCAATTTAACAGAGATTGAAAACAAAGTAAACCAAGCTAAAGAATTGGCAAAAGAGATGTTTACAGTAGATAATTTAAAATTAGCATTTAGTCTGATTGACCTTACTACTTTAAATTCAACAGACACTTTGGAAAAAGGAAAAATGTTTGCCGAGAATGTAAATAATTTTCAAAAGCATTATCCTAATATTCCTAATGTAGCCGCTATTTGTGTTTATCCTCCTTTAGTAAATACAGTTAGTTCTACTTTAAACGTTGAAAATGTAGGAGTAGCATCGGTTGCTGCAAGTTTTCCTTCATCGCAAACGTACTTAGATGTTAAGGTATTGGAATGCAAAAAAGCAGTAGAAAATGGAGCAACAGATATTGATATTGTAATATCTTTAGGTACTTGGTTAAGTGGAGATTATGATACTGTGTTTAAAGAGATAAAAGAAATAAAACAAGCAGTAGGAAATGCTCATTTAAAAGTAATATTGGAAACAGGAGCATTAAGCACACCAGAGCAAATTTGGAATGCAAGTATTATAGCGATGTATGCTGGAGCTGATTTTATAAAAACCAGCACAGGAAAAATGGAACCTGCTGCAACTCCAGAGGCTTTATATGTTATGACAGAGGCTATAAAAAGTTTTGAGGCAGAAACAGGAAAACGTATAGCAATAAAACCAGCAGGAGGGATGGTAACATCGGAAGATGCTTTAATGTATTTAGCAATTGTAAAAATGGTACTTGGCGATGAGTGGTTAAACAATAAAATGTTCCGATTGGGAGCAAGTAGGTTAGCAAACAATTTGATTACTGATATTATAAAATTAGAAACAGGTAAAAATGAAACTGTTAAATATTTTTAATTAAATAAAAAATTGAAATAAAATCGTGTAAGATATTTTAAATAATATTTTACACGATTTTTTATTGCTAAATAACTGATTGTAAATGTATTATACATATTTTATATGTAGTTTATAATATATTTAGTTATTGGTATTTATATTGTAGTTTTTCTATTATTATCTATAATTTTTATATTTAAAACGCTTAAAATCAAAGTGTTATATTAAATAGTCTTGCATTTTGTAAAAACTTAACTTTAAAAAATAATTAAATATTTCTTATTTTTGATAATAAGTAATTTATTTTTGCATCTTACTTATAAACAAATAAAAAATTTAAAAAAATGAAAAAATTATTTCTTTCTATTGCCTTACTTTGGTCAATAGGTTCAATGGCTCAGAATGTACAATTGCATTATGATTTTGGTAAAGACCGTTCGTATTTAACTTCTACAGTAGAAATGTTTAAGCCTGATAAATTTGGTAATACTTTCTTTTTTGTAGATATGGATTATAATGCTGGAGATATGAAAGGTGTTAGTCTTGCTTATTGGGAGATAGCACGTGTTTTTAAAACCAAAAACATGCCTGTTGGTGTACATGTTGAGTATAACGGAGGTTTTGGTCAGTATAAAGTACAAAATACCGATTTTGCTTACACAATAAACAATGCTTATTTAGCTGGTGTTGATTATTCGTTAAACAATAGCGATTTTACTAAAGGAATAACCTTTAAGGCATTGTACAAGTATATACATGATAAGCATGATTTTAGTTATCAGCTTACAACTGTTTGGTATATGCACTTTTTTAATAAGAAATTAACCTTTTCAGGCTTTGTTGATTTTTGGAGAGAAGATTGGGATTACGATTTTGATGGTACAACAGATACTGAATTTATTTTTATTTCAGAACCACAAATATGGTATAATATAAACGAACATTTTTCGGTAGGAGGAGAAGTTGAATTTAGTTCAAATTTTGCAGGAATGAAAGGATTTAATGCTATGCCTACTTTAGGTGTTAAATATAAAATTTAAAAGGAGAGTAAATTATGTTTGAGAAATTATTTAATCTATCAAAGTACAAAACAAATGTAAAAAACGAAGTATTAGCTGGTATTACTACATTTATGACTATGGCTTATATTTTAGCCGTAAATCCTAGTGTACTTGGTGCTGCTGGTATGGATAAAGGTGCGGTTTTTACAGCAACAGCATTATCGACAGTTATAGCTACCCTTGTAATGGCATTAGTTGCCAAATTGCCATTTGCTTTAGCTCCAGGTATGGGACTTAATGCATTCTTTGCTTATACAGTTGTGCTAACAATGGGATACTCTTGGCAGTTTGCCTTAACAGCGGTATTTTTAGAGGGTATTATCTTTTTAATATTAACCGCATTTAATGTAAGGGAAATGATTATAAAGGCTATTCCAACTAATATACGATATTCAATATCTGTAGGAATAGGTTTATTTATAGCTTTTATAGGATTGGCTAATGCAGGAATTATTAGTAAACATCCTGCTACAATGGTTACTTTGGGTGATATGTCGCAACCATCTGTTATACTTGCTATTATTGGTTTATGTATAACAGGAATTATGTTAATATTTAAGGTACGCGGAGCTTTATTATTAGGTATATTTATTTCTGCAATTATAGGTATACCTATGGGATTAACTCATTTACCTGAAAATCATCATTATGTAGAGATTCCACCATCTGTTAGCCCTATATTTTGGCAGTTTGAGTTAGATAAAATCTTTACAACAGATATGTTAGTAGTTTTATTTACTTTCCTATTTGTTGATATGTTTGATACTGTAGGAACATTAATAGGTGTTTCAACTAAAGCTAATTTAACCGATAAAGATGGTAATATTCCACGTGTAAAACAAGCCTTATTTGCTGATGCAATAGGTACATTTTTTGGTGCTATTTTAGGTACAAGTACAGTAACAACTTACGTAGAAAGTGCTTCGGGTGTTGCCGAGGGCGGACGTACAGGATTAACAGCTCTTACTACAGCAATATTATTTGCAATATCGTTAGTTTTAGCACCTGTATTCCTTATGATTCCTGCTGCAGCATTATCGCCAGTTCTAATACTTGTAGGTTTATTTATGATGTCGCCAATTAAAGATATTGAATTAGATGATTTTACTGAGGCAATACCAGCATTCCTTACAATAATTATTATGCCATTATCGTATAGCATAGCTGATGGTATTATCTTCGGATTGCTAACTTATGTTATTCTTAAATTATTTACAGGTAAACATAAAGAGCTTTCTATACTTATGTATATACTTGCTATTCTGTTCTTTATAAAACTTTGGGGAGCAGATATTATGGCTTTATTTTAAAATAGTATTTAGTTTTAAGTATTAAAAAGACCTCACAGTTTTTCAAAAATTGTGAGGTCTTTACAAATATAAATATTCAGATTCAAGGATAACGTTACTTCTATCTTACATCTTCAATATCACCTACTTTGTAAACTTATCCTTTATCCATTTAGGGAATAAAAACACCCCTATTATTAGGTAAGGATAATAAGTAAGTAAACGCCAAATAAGAGCTAAAACAATAGCTATTCCGCTAATGGGTATAAGGTCGGTTAAATATTCCGAAAAAACATATTCGGCAAAGCCACTGCCACCAGGGGTTGGGCTTACTAACATCATTATCCACATAACTAACTGACGTGCAAATAATAAGAAGTGGTCAGAGAAACTGAAAAATGCTAAAAAGATAGCATTAACTATCCAATAGCGTGATGTCCACGAGAAAAAAGTGGCAAAAAACGATTTAAACCAAAATTTAAAATCCTTTTGTTTTAGTTCTTTTGAGCTTTTAATTATATCTGTTCCTGTTTTTGATGCTCCGTAACGCCACCTTTTTAAAAAGGGTAATTTAAAGATAAATACCAATAACCATTTTAATCCTCGGGGATTGATAAATAAGCCATACGATATTACAAGTACCCATAATAATTTTAAGCTATATCCTACCACTGCAGCCAATATAAACGGATTAGCAAAGGAAAATCCACCGTCTGCCATAAATAGCTGATTGTAATTGATAAATAGTAACAGTAACGGAAACATTAGCACGAAGTAAACCTCATCTAAAAAAGACGTTGCCATTACTACTGCTGAACTTTTACCAACACTTATACCTTCTTTATTTACATACAGAATAGCAACACTTGTTCCACCTATTGCCGATGGCGTAATTGCTGATGTAAATTCCCATAAAAAGATTACTCGGATAGCTTGTATTAGGCTTAGTTTTTTATCGGTTAGTATTCTTATTCGCCAGATATATCCTATATCGCGAAAAGCCATACACAACATTGCAACAAAAAGCCAAAATATTGTTTTGGTAGTAAATTGTACTTCTGCGAAAGCATTATAATCAAATTCCTTAAAAAACAAATAAACAACAACTCCAATACCTATAATTGTAGGTAAGATAACCTTTGATATATTAATGTTTTTCAGTGGGTTATTTTGTTCTGCCATTTTAAAAATATTTATTTAAAAATACGTTTATAAATACCCTCAGTAGGAGGTTCTAATTTTAGAATTAAAGCATTATCTTCTAAAGTTGGTAATCCTATTTTTGCTCGTAAATTATTAGCTTTTTCTATGCTTTCTACTGGGAAAATAAAGGTTTTGCCATTTTCAGTACGTTGAATTACTCCGTATTGTTGTTGTATTATTAAGATATGATTTCCATTTTTATCTAAATCCTCAACAGTTGTTTTAAACATGTTTATATAATCGTAAGCAAAGGCATAATTAAGTGGATCAAAAGTGCCATTTTTAATAGCTTTTAATATATAAGGTTTAAGTATCATTAATTTTGCACTATCTAAATGCCTTAATAACAATGGAACATCAACAAAACCTATTTCATTTCCGTCATCTCCAACTAAATCCCTTCCTGGAAAACCATATTTTTGACATATTTTTAATAGTTTATTATAATTTTTTGTATCTACTTTATTCAAAAATATTTTTTGCTTTTTAAAATCCATTCTTTCATATCTGCCTTTTCGGTATTTTTGGTCTTCTTTTACCATTTTTGCAATTGTATCTCTAAGTGAGCTGTTTAGTGAGGCTAAATATTCTGAACGTATTTTTTTGTATTGCTTTTTTAGGTATTTTGTATTCTTATTTTTTTTCAGATAATTGTAAATAGTATCTTTCTTTACAATTTTATAAAGTAGTCCATTTTCAAAACCTTTAAGTAGGTAATCTAAATAATTACTTTTAATAATAATTGCATTTTTTGTGGCTTGTAGATAATTATAAGCAAAACCTTTATTGTTATATAATACAAATGCTTTTTTATATAATGAATCGGCAATATAATAATTACCTACCGCATGTTGAACCTCTGCCTGATTGATTAAATTGTAATATTCAAAAAAATCTTTATTTTGCCCTACGCATGTAATGGTATTTATTATCAATAAATTAAGTAAAGTATTTCTTATAAGATTCATAATAAATTACTATTTACCTTATATCTTACAAAAATTTTATTTCTTACGGATATAAATCTGTATAGGAACACCGCAAAAATTATAATTTTCTCTTAACTTATTCTCTAAAAAGCGTTTATAAGGGTCTCGCACATATTGTGGTAAGTTTGCATAAAACACAAATTGTGGGGTTTGTGTTGGTAACTGAGTTACATATTTTATACGTATATATTTTCCTTTTACCGATGGTGGCGGAAATTCGTCGATAGCCTCTAACATCAGCTCATTTAACCTACTTGTTGGTATGCGTTGTTTTCGTAATTCGTACACCTCCATAGCTGTTTCTATGGCTTTAAATATGCGTTGTTTCGTTAATGCCGATACAAATAATATTGGTACATCGTTATACGGAGCAAGTTTTTGTTTTATCTGCTCGGTAAACTCCTTAACCGAATGGGTATTTTTTTCAATTAAGTCCCATTTATTTACAAGAACAACAACCCCTTTTCGGTTTTTTTGTATTAATCCAAAGATATTTAGGTCTTGAGCCTCAACTCCGCGTTCAGCATCAATAAGTAACAAACAAACGTCCGATTCCTCAATTGAGCGGATTGCTCGCATTACTGAATAAAATTCAAGGTCTTCGTTTACTTTTCCTTTTTTACGCAGACCAGCTGTGTCTATTATATTGAACTCGTGTCCAAATTTGTTGTAGTGTGTGTGTATCGAGTCGCGTGTAGTACCTGCAATATTGGTAACAATATTTCTTTCCTCATCAAGCAAGGCATTTATTAATGATGATTTTCCTGCATTTGGTCGTCCTACTACGGCTAATTTAGGCAGATTATCATCGGTTTCAGGTTTTGCATCTGCGTCTAACTTTTCAACAATAGCATCGCATAAATCGCCTGTTCCTGAGCCATTTATTGCAGAAAATGGATATATTTCGCCAAGTCCTAATCCGTAAAACTCAGCTGCCATATAGCCACGTTCGTGGTTATCAACCTTGTTTACTCCAACTACAACAGGCTTGTTGCTTTTGCGTAGTAATTCGGCAACACCATCATCTAAATCGGTAATTCCGTTCATTACGTCAGTAATAAATACCACAACATCAGCTTCTTCAATAGCTAACACTACTTGTTTGCGTATTTCGTCTTCAAAAATATCGTCGGAATTACGTACGTAACCGCCTGTATCAATTACTGAAAATTCAACTCCATTCCAGTCCGATTTGCCATAATGCCTATCGCGAGTTACTCCTGCTTCTTCATCAATTATCGCTTGTCTGCGTGATATTAGTCGGTTAAAAAATGTTGATTTACCTACGTTAGGTCTTCCTACTATTGCTACTATATTTGACATAATGATTTATTTTTTGCAAAGATATGTTAAAAAAATATGTTTCGGTTTATTTTTAAATTATTTATGCCAATTAAGAATGGCTAACTCCTAACTGAAAGTAAGTAATAAAGATTACCATAATAAAGGCTATGTTTTTGGTTTTCAAACTTGTGATTACTTTTACTGACGTATATTTGTTTGAGCTTTTAATAACGAAATTTCTTTTGGATTTTAGTTATAAAAGTTAATCTACATTATTTTATGAGTGTTTAAATAATACTGTTTTCTTTAATAAAAAAGATGATTTGTGGAGATTAGTGCTTATATTCTCATTAAAAAATGCGGAGAAAGTTTGTTGTTATGGAATTATACGGTATGTCGTTTTGTTATTATGCTCCATATCTCAAGAAACAAAATTAAATGAAAGTTTAGTTTTAAATCCGATTTAAAATTTTATTTTTGTATACATTGAAATAATTTAAAGTGGTAGAATTTGACCACTTTGGAAAATATTGATTATGAGTAGAATAAATGTGCTTGATATAAATAATACAATAATATCTATAACAAAAATAGATAAAGAGGATTATATCTGTTTAACAGATATGGCAAAAGCAAAAAAAGGCGATAATCGTGCCGCTGATATAATCAAAAATTGGATTAGAACAAGAACAACTATTGAGTTTTTAGGAACTTGGGAAACAATATATAATCCTAATTTTAAAGTGGAGGAATTTGACCACTTTAAAATGGAAGCAGGATTACCTACATTTATATTAAGTCCTAAACAATGGGCGGAAAAAACTAATGCTATCGGAATTATATCAAAAGCAGGAAGATATGGTGGAACTTATGCTCACAGAGATATTGCTTTTGAATTTGGAGCTGCAATTAGTCCAACATTTAAACTCTATTTAATCAAAGAATATCAGCGTTATCGAGAAATTGAGACTAATCAATACAATTTAGAATGGGATGTAAAAAGATTATTAAGTAAAGCTAATTATCATATCCAAACAGACGCTGTTCAGAAACATATTTTACCTACAAAAAATTATACAAAAGATAAAGAATGGTTAATTTATGCCGAAGAAGCTGATTTGTTAAATGTAGCTCTATTTAATTGTACAGCAAAAGATTGGAGAGTATTAAATCCAGAAAAAGCAAATAAAGAAATGAATATAAGAGATTTTGCAAGTATAAATGAATTAGCTGTTTTATCAAATATAGAAAGCCTTAATGCGGAATTAATAAAGCAAGGATTAAATAAATCTGAACGGTTTATTAAATTACGAGAAATGGCAGTTTATCAATTAGAAGTTTTAAACCAGAAAGATTCAATGAAAGCTATAAAAAAATTAGCCGATGATATTTATATAGAGCAACAAAAGAAATTAGATAAATGAGTGTGTTGTCTGTAAGTAAAAAAAGATTTGCGGAGATTAGTGCTTATATTCTCATTAAAAAATGCGGAGAAAGTTTGTTGTTATGGAATTATACTGTTTTTGTTATAACTTAGTATATATAAAATGCTAATAGCCATTAACAGTTGGCTATTAGCAATGTTTTAATTTTACTGAAAAATATTTATTCTACTACTTTATGTTCTTTTAATAGAGCAGACATTTCTTGTTGTATGTTTGCTGATTTTTCTTCGGCAACTTTGGCAAAATTCTCCGATGTATCGGCAAATATAATTCCTCGTGATGAGTTTACTAATAATCCACAATCCTTATTCATACCGTATTTGGCAACCTCTTGTAAACTTCCGCCTTGAGCACCAACACCAGGTACTAATAAAAAATAGTTGTTTGCTATTTTTCGTATGTCGGTAAGCATCTGCGGACGTGTTGCTCCTACAACTATCATTAATTGCTTATCGGTAGCCCATTGTGTTGCTTTTTTTATTACTTTTTTGTAAAGTTCTTCCTCGCCTAAAAACTGAAAATCGTCAGCTCCTTTGTTCGATGTTAAACCTAATAATATTGTCCAATTATCTTTATATTCTAAAAATGGACTTACTGAGTCCTCGCCCATATAAGGAGCAACAGTTACAGCATGGCAGTTTAACTCATTAAAAAAACACTTAGCATACATTTTTGAGGTGTTGCCAATATCTCCGCGTTTAGCATCGGCAATAATAAACATTTCAGGATAATTATTTAAGATATATTTTACTGTTTTCTCAAAACTAATCCAGCCATTTATTCCGTTAGCCTCGTAAAATGCAGTGTTTAATTTATATGCAACCGCATATTTATTTGTAGCTTGTATTATCTGTTTATTAAATTCAAAAACAGGGTCTTCAGCATTTTGTAAGTGTTTGGGTAATTTCTCAATATCTGAATCTAACCCTACACATAAAAATGATTCTTTCTTTTTTATTTGCTCTATTAATTGCTGTTTGTCCATTGTAATATTTTTTATATTTTTTACAAAAGTATTAAATTTTAAATTAGTATCCGAAAGTTATTGTTGATAAATAATAAGAGCTAACAACTATATAAATATTTATCCCCTATAATGGGGATAAACACATTTATTTTTAGCCAATTATGGGGATTGTGTAATAAAATAAACAGTCCTATTTTTGTAAAATTTTAATATAACCATTGTATTTTTATACATTAATTAACACTTACATTAGTACATAAAAAATATAATAATACATTTAAAATAAGAATATTATTATATTTAATATATAGTTATAATTTAATCAAAATTTTAAAAAATGAAAAACAAAATTTCAAACAAACAAGTATTGTTATGCTTATTAATGTTATTAACAAGTATAACTTATGGTCAAAAACTATCTGCTACCTTTGATAAAGGTATACCTGAAGGGTGGCAAGTAATAGATGCTGATAAAGATGGCAAAACTATTAGTTGGATAAATGAAGACTTACATGGCAAAAAAGGATTTGCAGGAGGTAAAAATATTAAAGATGAATACCTTATAAGTCCTAAGGTATCAGTTACTTCATCAGATAAAACATTAATATTTAAACAAAGTACAGGAGACTTTGATATTGATTATAATGAATTAGACGTGTATGTTGTTGAAAACCTACCTACAGATAATGATTATAGTTCTTATCAAACAATTTTTTCTGGTTTTCTTGGTGGTTATTCAGGTTGGGAAAATACCGTTAGAAAGTTAGATAAATATGTAAACAAAAATGTTTATATAGTCTTTCATTTTAAAAATGGAGAATCTCAAGGAACTAATAATTATGGAGGAATAGACGATGTAACAGGTCCTGAATTATATAAAGAAACAGTTTCAAACAAACTATCTGCTACTTTTGATACAGAAATACCTAAAGGTTGGCAAGTGATAGATACTGATAAAGATGGCAAAACTATTAGTTGGGTAGGAGATAAAGAGATTGATGGTAGAAAAGGTTATGCAGGAGTGAATCAATTTGAAAATGAACTTCTTATTAGCCCTAAAGTATCAGTTACAGAATCAGATAAGACTCTTAAATTCAAATGTATAGTTGAAGATTTAGGAGCTAATACTTTTTATTCATTAAAAGTATACGCCGTAGAAACAATACCTGCAAATAATGTTTATTCTGATGACAATAAAATCTTTGAAGAAGATGAAGATAATTTTATGTTTAATTCAGAATGGACAGAGAAAGAAGTTGATTTAAGTGCTTTTGTTAATAAGAATATCCATATAGTTTTTAGTATAAAAAGTGGTTGGGGGAAGTTGCCTGAATACTGCGGAATAGACGACGTAACAGGTCCCGAATTATATAAACAAACTGAAGAAAAACCAAAAGTAGAAATAAGTGCCGAACAGTTTAATACTATTTTTGTTGGCGAAACAACCACAGCTAATGTAACAGTTACTAATAGTGGCAAAGCAAAGTTAGAGGTTACAGATATTACTTTAGAAGCTCCATTTACAATAAAAGATATCGATAAAAAATTTACTGTAAACGCTGGTGCAGAAAAAACAATTGAGGTTACCTTTTCGCCAACAAAAGCTGAAAATTATAAAAAAACATTAACCCTTGCTATAAATGGCGAGTTTGATGGTAAAAATACAATTGACTTAACAGCAAAATCTTTAGCAAAAAAGCCAACTGTTAATTTATCAGTTACCGATTTTCCTATAACAGTTGCAAATAAAATAAGTACAGCCACATTAACCGTAAGTAATAATGGTAACGCTACTTTAGAAGTTACAGATATTACAGTAGAAGAACCTTTTTTAGTACAAACTGAAGACAAACAATTTACTATAGAAAGTGGAAAAGAAAAAACAATAGAGCTTACCTTTTCGCCAAAGAGTTTTGGAGTATTTACTAAAACCATTACTTTAACTATAAATGGCGAATACGAAGGCGATAATTCTATAAGTATAGAAGGGAAAAGTTATGTTCCAGACTTGTTATATCAGGATTTTGAAGAACAACAAATGCCACCATTAGGTTGGACATTAAAAAATCATGGTTCAAAGTATTACACATGGGATATTGCAAAAACTACATCTTCGGTTTATGAGGGTAATGCTTCTGCTTATGCAGGAAAAGACGGAGGAATATTATCAACACCTAAATTAAAAATAGCAAAAGGTGACTCATTAGTATTTTATGCAATGCACTCCGAAAACTATAAAGCACCTTTACTACTAAAATATTCAACCGATAACAAAACATGGAATGATTTAGAAGAAATAACAACATTAACAGGCGATTATCAGCGTATAAAAATTAATCTTGATGCAGCTGAGGGTGAGCATTACATAGGTTTTGATGCTAAAAACTATGTATATATTGATAATGTGCAAGGTCCTGAGTTATTGTTATCATCTGAATCTATGCCGTCATCAAACCCTAATCCAGAACACCAAGCAAACGGACAAAATAACATTTTAGAATTAAGTTGGGATAAGGTATTAGGTGCCGATGGATATAAAATAACAATGGGAACAGAAACAAAACCTACTGAATTATATGACGCTAAAGATTTAGGTGATGTATCATCATTAAAGATTTATGGATTACAGTTTGGAACAAAATATATTTGGCAGATTATACCTTACAATAATGGTATTGATGCTAAAAATTGTCCAAAATGGGAGTTTACAACTATGGCAGACCCAACAATTAAGAAATTTCCGTTTGTTGCAGGTTTCGAGGAAGATGAAACCCATGCAGGTTGGATATATAAAAACTGGTATTCAGGCTATAAGCCTCATAAAGGTAAGCTATCGGCACGTACAACATCGGAAAATAAATTAGCCGAACTTATTACTGCACCAATTAACTTACCAGATAATTATAACATATCTTTTTATTGGATGAATGCTGATGTTGGTGGTCCATCATCAAAAGTAGCAAAACACGACACTACTTATTTTGAGGTTTCAACCGATTTTGGACAAAAGTGGGAAATATTACGAACTCTATCTCCTGATACCTACATGGAACAGTATAAGCAGGAGATTGTAAACTTATCAGCTTATGCAGGTAACAATGTTTATTTGCGTTGGCGTTATGTGTCCGATGGTAATACAAATAAAGCCTACGGAGTAGCATTAGATGATATTTTAATAGATAAACGTCCTACAAAACCAATAGCTAAATTATCGTTAGATAGTTGGAATGCTGATACTGTAAACTTTGGAGAATCAAAACAATCAAAAGATATATTTAAACTAATAAATATAGGTGTAAATACATTAAAGATAAATAAAATAACCATTTCAGATGATTGTTTTTCTACCAACTTAAAAGCTGACGAAGTAGAATTAGCAGAATTAGATACCGTAGAATTTGGATTTAAATATAATGGAAATAAAGCAGGAGAACATAAAGTTACCTGTGTTATTGAGTTTAATAATTCCGAATCGTTAACAATAAACTTACAAGGTAAAACTTATGCTGAGCAATTTAAGTTATGGGATGCCGAAGATATGGAAGATTTTAGCATAGAGCCTAAACCATGGCGAACAATAAATGCCGATAGTTTACCAACTTGGGGTTGGGAGAGTTTTGACTTTTTACACGAAGGCGACTCATTAGGTTTTATAGTATTTAATCCTAAGGCTTGTGGCATAGAGTCTGAAACACAATTACAAGCACATTCAGGCGATAAGTTTTTTGCAAGTATAGTTGCAAAAGATAAAAACAAAACAGCAAACAACGATTGGTTAATATCTCCACATATTAAAGCAAAAGCAAATACTGAGATAACATTCTGGGCAAAAACATATACCGACCAAACAGGGATATTAGAGAAATTTAATGTTGCGGTATCAACAACAGGTTACCAACCAGCCGACTTTAAAATAATATCAGGAACATCAAAACCAATAGAGGCTCCTTATGGTAGATGGCAAAAATATAGCTTTACCTTAGCCGAATATAACGGACAGGATATTTATGTAGCAATTCAGTGTGTATCACGTTATAATCATATTTTTATGCTTGATGATATTTGTATATACGATTTTGATTTAGTTAATGATGCACCAATTTTCTTATCGGAAGCACCAACTCAAGTAACTGAAAATCATAAGTATATTTATAAAATAAAAGCCGAAGACAGTAACTTTGACGATATTAAATTTACAACACCAACATTACCCGAATGGCTTACCTTAACTGAAAATAATGATGGAACAGCAATATTGCAAGGTACACCAAAACAAAAAGATGTAGGTGAAAATAATGTAAGTATAAGCATATCAGATGGTAAACTATCTACAGTTCAAGATTTTAAGATAAATGTAGAGTCGTTTTTTAATAATAAACCAGAATTTACAACAACTCCAATTCTGAAGGCTAAACGCGATATGTTATACGAATATACAGTTAAGGTAACCGATGCCGAAGATGATAATATAGAATTAACATTATCCGACGATTCACCTAAATGGTTAAGTATTACTGCTAAAGCAAAAAATACTTGGTTATTATCAGGTATTCCGCCTAAGGCTGAACAATATACCATTAAATTAATAGCTGATGATACTTTTGATAAAGTAGAGCAATCTATTAATTTGAATGTTACTGAACCAATATTTAAAAGTCCTGATAAGCTAAAAGCAGTAAATAACAATAATACTATTGAGCTTACTTGGAATAATACTAATAGCTTAAAATTAAGTGAGGACTTTGAGCAAGAATGGTTAGCACAAGGCTGGGAAGTTAAACAAAGTACAGCAATTGATGCTGAATTAACCAACGTTGATGAAAATAAAGAAACATGGTTTAGAGCTGATAAAACTACCTTTGATACACCAACCTCTATATATGAGGGTGATTATTCGGCTTGTATAAAGCCTGAAGCTGAAGGTTTCCAATGGCTTATATCACCAAAAGTAAGAGTTGCTAATGATAGCTATCTTAATTTCTACTTGCTTTTTGTAAATAAGACAGTACAATCAATTAAGCGTTACTCAAACTTTAAAGTTATAATCATCTCTGATACAGAAAATAAAGAAGTGTTATCTTTATCAAAAGATGATAAGTCTAATTTGTATGAAACACCTATTAATATTTCTTTAACAGAATATGCCGATAAATATATACGTATAGCTTTTGTTTACGAGCATACTAATACAATATTCCCATTGTTTATAGATAGTATTACAATAAATAGTAAAACAACAGCAGAAACAGATAGCGATGGTAAGCATATAGGTTATAAAATTTATCGTAATAACGAGGTAATTAAAACTATAAATAGCATATCATGTTCGCAATATACTGATAATCTTACCTCTGCAGGAGATTTTACTTATTATGTAACCGCATTATACACTAATCCTGATGGAGAGTCTGCTCCGTCAAATAAGGAAAAAGTGGTAATAAAATCAACATCAATACAAGATAAAATGGCAGATAATAATTTTTATATCTACCCTAATCCATCGGAAGGTGTATTTACTTTAAATGCAAAGGTAAAACCAAATTCAGATGCAGTAGTTGAAATTTACAACTCTAATGGTAAATTAGTATATAAAAATAAATATCAGCAACAACATAGTATAGATATAAGTAATTGTATGTCAGGAGTATATATGTTAAGGGTTATTGATAATAAACAAATAACAATATTGAAACTGGTTATTAAATAAATACTATTAAGAATGCTCAATTAAGACTTGAACAACTCTTAAATTTTAATTTACGTTATTTAGATAAAATTAAAGCCTTGCAGTAAAAACAAACTGTGAGGCTTTTTTGTTACTATTTACACTAAATAACAATTATCAAAAAACGCTAAAACCCCCATTTATGGGGATTGCACAAGCAAAATACACAACATACCTTTGCCATTATTTTTTAAAGAAAAACAATGAAAAAAACAACGACAATATTATTTTTATTACTATTTGGTTTTCAGGTGTTTTCGCAAAATTCAACTATTACTTTGCTTAATAAAAATACACAACAAATAATAGAACAAGCTAATGTACATTGGCAGTTAGTAGAATATCCCCATAAAGAGGGATATGTAGTTGCCGATTTTAATGGCAAAATAAAAATTCCGTTACAAAAAGGTAGTAAAATTATCTTACAATCAACATGTATTGGGTTTAAGCATTTTCAGGATACAATTATTTTGCAAGAGAATCAAAAATTATATATGGATGAAGATGTTCTTAACATTGAGCAAGTTACAGTAACAGGAACGCGTACACCTCATGTATTAAAAAAAGCTCCTGTACTTACACAAATGGTAACACAGGACGAACTTAAAGGAGTTGATGCGCCTACCATTACCGATGTTTTGGAAATTGAAATGCCAGGTATGGAAATGAGTAGCCACGGAGGAGTGCCAGTAATGAACATGATGGGTTTAGAAACACAATACTCGTTAATACTTATTGATGGCGAGCGAATGGCTAAAACATTACATAAAACAATTGACTTTTCGAGAATAAACACAGCTAACATCGAGCGAATAGAAATAATTAGAGGTGCAAGTTCAGCCCTTTATGGTTCTGATGCTATGGGGGGTGTTATTAACATTATAACTAAAGGGGCTAAGAAAAAAATAAATGTATCTGCCGACATAAAATATCAGCAAAATAATTCTACCGACCATACTCAGCAAGATATTGACAATATGGAAGATGCTTACGCAAAACAATACTACCGAAATATTGACAAACCTAATCTGAATGCTAATTTATCAGTAGGGTTGAGGCATAAAGGGTTTTCATCATCATCATTCTTTAACTATAAAATGATTGATGCTTATCAATTATACGACAGCAAATCGCTTATCAGATATTATAAAAATGGCGATGTAATTAAACAGCCATTAAATACCACAGCAATGACTATTAATGGTTCGCAAGATTTTTCTGTTAATCAGAAGTTTGGGTATAAAAACAAAAAGATAAATTGCAGTTTATCAGGTAATTATTATAATCATCACGAATACGATTTCTCAAATGATAAGTTTCATAATTTGTATAAAAGTTATAACGGAACCTCAAAAAATTCTTATACCATAAATGATAATAGTGTAATAACATTATCAAATAGCTTTGATAAATATCAGCGTTTTGACTACAACGAGAAAAAATTAACCGCAAAAAAAACGCACGATAATGTATATAACAGTACAAAGCTAAATTATACTTATTTACTTGGTAAGCATTCGTTATTTGCTGAGGTTGAAAATCTGCATCAATTACTTACTGCCGATAAGTTTGAAGCTGATAAAATGAAAACCAAAACAACAAATGATATTGTAGGTGTTCTGCAAGACGAATATTCAGTATTAGACCAACTTACATTAGTTGGCGGAATGCGATTAGGTTATCATTCAACCTTTAAAATGCACTTTACACCAAGTATAACAGCTAAATATGTACTTAACAATAAGCTAAACTTCCGTTTATCATATTCACGTGGTTTCAGAGCCCCCGATGTTAAAGAGTTATTTATGAATTGGAGTCACTTAGGAATGTTTCAGCTTAAAGGAAATCAGGATTTAAAGCCCGAAACAAATAATTATTATGCATTATCTACTGATTTCTTAGATGTAGCACATAACTTAAATGTTACTGTAATAGCATCGTATAACGATGTGAGAAATAAAATTGACGGTTTGTGGAAGGATAACGAAACAGTATTTCAATATGTAAACTTTGCCGAAGCACAAATATATAGTGTAGAAACATTAGTAAAATGGCAATTTATTAAGAACTTTAAACTGAAAGCAGGTTATATATTCTTACACAGCAAAAAATCTACCGATGCACAAGACTTATCATCAATGAGTCCGATGTCTGCCACAGGACAGCTTGAATATAAACTAACAAAAAACAAATACCGATTAATAGCTAATATTAGTGGAAAAATAACAGGTAAAAAAGAATTTGATGTATTAAATAGTAGTAAAGGCTCGTTGTACGAAGGACAATATTACCAAGTACGTTATCCAACTTTCTCTATTTGGAACTTATCAGTAACACAGTATTACGATAATTTTAAATTAGGATTTGGTGTAAAAAATCTTTTTGATTACACTGCACCTATCGTTACATTTAATTCAACCAATAGTATAGGACGTAGGTTTTATGTTTCGTTAGGATATAGATTTTAATAAATTAAAAATACCATGTACAGACGCAATTAATTGCGTCTGTAACAATAAAAAAAGCCCCAAAGGCTAAGGGCTAAAAATATTAGCCAAATATTTTTTAAATTTTAAATAATAAAACAATGAATAAAAACAGATTTTTTTTCGTGCTATTTTTAGCAACATTAGTAGGGTTCACATCTTGTAAAAAAGATGATAAAGACCCAATATCGGAAGGCGAAACTATAGAGTTTGATGCCAAAGATTATACAAAATGGGTATATATCTCTTTTGAAAAAGGAGAAGTAATAGGTGAGTCAGAAGTTAATGAAACCAAAGAAGGTTTAGATTGGGATATAGCTTTTCACCGTTATAATGTACGTTTAAATTGTGGAGAATCAGGTAAGGGTAAAGGAGGAGCGTTACTTGTTGAAGGTAAAACTGCCAAATCTGGTTGGGACGATGTAACAGAAGCTCCTGAAAATGGATATACAGTAGATGTAAAACTACCAGTTATGAAAGAATATGTTATGCCTCCTAAAATGATAGAAACAGGAGCATGCCCTGTTATTACTGGTGGAAAAGGAGAAGATTATACATGGGTAAATATGAAAACTATGGGAGAATATACCGTTACTGACCAAATATTTGTAGTAAAAACAGCCAAAGGAAACTATGTAAAAATATGGCTTAAAGGATATGTAGGCGATGATAAAAAAGGCGGACATATTACAATGAAATACTTTCTACAAACAGACGGAAGTAGAAATTTAAAATAATCTAAAAACATAAGTATAGATAACAACGTTGTGTTATCTATACTTTTTGTTTAAATAAACTATAATCTATACTTATTTTTCAGTATTTAATTTATTTTATAACTTCATTAAAAAATTTAAAAAATGAAAAATAGATTTTTATTAATTTTAATTTTAGCAACTTTAGTTGGTTTTGTATCGTGTACAAAAGACGATGACGAAGAGAAAGGAACTAATAAAGCTCCTAAAATTGATTTAGCAGAAAATATTGAGTTTGATTTAAAAAATAAACCAACAGCTAATGATGTTAAACAAATTATACTAGAAGCAGTAACAGACGATTTTACCAAAAAAGAAAATTTTACAATAACAACTGCTCCTAAGCTAGAAGATATTAATTTTACTGAAGTTAGCAAAATAGAAATAAAAGGTACTATTTTTGATGATGGAACATCTCCATCAGGTGAAATAGAAGAAATTAAAAGTACTGCATTTAGTGTAGATTTATTAATAACTCAAATAGAAGAAGGAGAGATTGTTGTTAAATCTACTATGAATGCTTTGCAAAAGTGGCTTTATTTTTCTTTTGAGAAAAAGGAACAAGTAGGCGAATCAGATGCAGATAAAATAATGGATGGCTTAGACTGGGATATGGCATTTCATTTTTACGATGTTCGTTTAAATGGTGGCGAGTCAGGTACAGGACAAGGGGCTGCTTTATTAATTGAGGGTGCAAAAGGAAAAGATGGTTGGAATAGCGTTGTTAAGGCTCCTGATAGTGGCTATCAGACAGATAAAAAAGACACTATAATAACTAGTGCAATGCCAACAGTTAAAATTGAAGTTCCCCGTAGTACAGTTATTACTGGTGGCATGGATGCTTTAGGTGAAAAGAAAGGTACTTGGACTCATTCGGAAGGAATGCCTCCAACCTTTGAATCAACAAATCAGATTTTTGTAATACGTACCGCTAACGGTAATTATTGTAAAATATGGCTAAAAAAATATTCTTATATTACAGGTACTAAAATGAAGTATCTAATACAAAAAAATAAGTATAGTAGAACTTTAAAATAATAAAATATAAAAATAAATCGGAACATGTATAATATAATTAAGAACTAATGTTTAATTATTTATGGTAATAGTTTTGTTATTATTAATTTTTAACTTTTAATTATATTAGTCTTGTTCATAAAACTTTAAAAAAATGAAAAATAAAATTGTAATAATGCTATTTGCATTAATGGTAATGGGCTTTACATCTTGCGACAAAAAAGATGACGAAGTAGGTACAAATGACGCACCAGTAGTGTCTTTTCCTGACATAATTCAGTTTGATTTAAAAGACAAACCTACACTTGATGATTTAAAAGCAAAACTTTCGGAATATATAACAGATGATTATACCGCAATTCAAAATATTGTTATAGAATCAACAACTGATTTTAACAAAATCAATCTTAAAAAAGAAAAAACAATAGAAATTAAAGGTAAAGTAATAGATGATGGTACTAATTCGTTAGGCGAAAAAGGAGAAGTAAAGAGTACCGATTTTAGTTTTAAATTAGAGCTATTTTACAGCTTAAAACAAAAAACTCTAATATTTGACGCAAAAGAATATACCGAATGGGTTTATGTCTCATTAGACAAAGGCAGAATATTAGGAGTAACAGAGGCAGGAGAGTCAAGACAAGGATTAGACTGGGATATAGCTTTTCATCGTTATAATGTACGTTTAAATTGCGGTAAGTCTGGTTCAGGTGAAGGTGGTGCTATACTTATGGAAGGTAAAGTAGGACAAGAAGGTTGGGACTCTGTTTTAGAAGCTCCTGCTAAAGGTTACAAAGTAGATGAGACTCTACAAATAAGTTTAGAACACGCAGGACGACAAACTTATGCAGGAGGAAGCAAAGTAATAACTGGTGGAATGGGAACAGGTACTTGGGTTATTTTTAACCATGATGTACAACAATATGTTGTTACTAATCAGATTTTTGTAATTAAAACAGCCAAAGGAAAATATGCTAAAATATGGCTAAAAGGTTTTGTTGGAGATGACAATAAAGGCGGACATATTACTATGGAATATATGCTTCAAAGAAAAAATAGCCGAAAATTTGAATAAACAAAAACCTAAAAAACATGAATAATAAACTGATAGCAATAATATTAGTTAGCATAATATGTTTTGCTTCGTGTAAAACTAAAGACGATGAAGTAGGGGCAAATAAAGCCCCTATGGTTCATCTTCCGCAGACGATAAGCGTAGATTTAACCTTAAAACAAGGGAAACAATACTTTATAAGCAAGATTAAAGAAGGCATAAGCGATGATTACACTAATATTGACGATTGCAAAATACAGTTAACCCCTTCTTTAGATGATATTGATTTTACTAAAGTAGGTGAAACTGAAATTAAAGGTACGGTAAGCGACGACGGAACAAATTCATTAGGAAAAAAAGATAAGGTTAAAAGTGCTAATTTTTCAATAATATTAAGCATTATAAATACTAATATAAATGAAGCTCCACAAATTAGTTTGCCAACTAATATAGTTTTTTATATAAACGAGAATCCTACAATTAATAATATTAAAGCCATTATTAATACAGAAAAGGTAAAAGACGACTTTACAAAATCTGAAAATTGTGTAATAACAACAGAGCCTAAATTAGAGGATATTAATCTTACGCAAGTAGCTAATATTAATTTAACAGTAACAGTAACCGATGACGGAACAAATTCAGTAGGCGAAATAAATGTTAAAAAAAGTTCAACTGTTACCACAACTGTAAATATTATTGAGCAAACAACCTCATTAATAGAGGAAGGAGAGGTTTTAATTGAATATATTGATATGGAACAATGGCGTTATTTCTCTTTTGAGGCAAATGATACCGTAGGCTCAACCTCTGCTGACAAAACACGCCAAGGTTTAGATTGGGATATCGCCTTTCATTATTACGATATACGCTTAAATGGAGGTTTATCAGGTAATGGCGAAGGAGCAGCTTTATTAGTTGAGGGTGCAGATTCTATCGATGGTTGGAATAGTGTTGTTAAAGCTCCTGATAGTGGTTATCAAACCGATAAAAAAGGTATGATATTAACCAGTGCAATGCCAATGAAGAAGATAAATGTTTCAAGAAGTCATGTTATTACTGGTAATATGGATATATTTGGAGGAGAACTAGGAACATGGGTAAACAGTAAAGATATGCCTCCTGCATATACCACAACCGACCAAATTTTTATAATAAAAACAGCTAAAGGTAATTATTGTAAAATATGGTTAACATTTTTTAATTCTAGTAGCCTTAAAATGAAATATTTAATTCAGAAGAATAAATATTTAAATGATTTTCAATAGAATATGTATTATCAATTATAGTAATTAATAAATTACTTATAAAAGGTAGTAGTTTGAAAGTCGGAGGACTGAAATGTCGGATTGTTATAATGCTAGGCATATTTACTTCCGTTTTTGGTCTTCCGACTTAATTTTTTATTTTTATCCGAAAGTTTATACAAAACTATTTTATTATAAGCTAACAACTTGTAAATATTAATTGCAAAAAATACTATTTTGAGAAAAATACGCTGGATACATAAATACTTTGGTTTGGTGCTACTGCTTTTTTTAGCATGGATGTCCTTATCGGGGGTGTTGCTTAATCATTCAAATTTAATAAGTAAATTTTCGGTTGCTAACTTCTTAGTTCCCGACTCGTATCGCCCAAATAATTGGAATAGGAGTACAATAAAAAATATACTTAATACCAAGCAATTAAAAAATGATTCTTTACTTCTTTACGGAAATCAAGGGGTATTTATTTCGGATAACAAAGGTAAGGGTATAAAAGCATATATGGTGGGCGAATTTCCTACCTCACCCAGATTAAAACGTACAAATTATATTTTAGCAGATACTGTTTTTAATCGTTTGTTAGCTGCTACTAACGGAGGTTTATTTATTTGCAACAAGCAATCCGACAAATGGAATAAAGTAGCTAGCCTACAAAACCACGATGATTTATTAAAAATTTTTATAAAGGATAGCTATGTTTTAGTTATTTCAAAATCAGCTCTTTATTTGTCTGAACATAAACAAGACTTACAGTTTGAAAGACTACTACCTAATAAAACTGAAAAGGAAGAAACCGCATCATTAATAGCATTATTTTTTGCTTTACACGATGGAAGTATTTTAGGGTTACCCGGTAAGATACTTTGGGATATTGTAGCTATTATAATGTTTTTTCTTTGCTTATCAGCCTTTTATTTGTGGTTTTATCCGAAAAAATGGAAACGCAATTATAAACGTAAAAAACATCGAGCTAACAAAAAGGAAAAAAATAATTATGCTTTTTTCTTAAAGTATCATAAGCAATTAGGAAAATATTCGGCTATCATATTACTGATTATCATTTTTACAGGAATGTGTTTACGTCCGCCTTTAATAATGCTTTTATTTAAAGGTCAGGTAAGTAAAAAATGGTTGTCGGCAGTTGAAAATACAAATCCTTGGCATCATAAAATACGCAATGCTTTGTATGATAGTTCATCTGACAAGTTAGTTTTAGATTGTTCTGATGGTATTTGGGCAGGACATATTACTGATAATCCTACTTTTGAAAAACAAGATATAAACTTGCCTATTTTTGCAATGGGAGCAACAGTATTCTGTGAGGAACAACCTAACCAGTGGTTAATAGGTTCGTTTGGCGGATTATTTAGTTATAATACCAAAACAAAAGCAACTAAAAGTTTATTAGATGTGGAGCAACCTAAAGGCAAAGGACGACCTAGTTCTATTTTGGTTACAGGCTACATACAAGCCCCTGATAATAATAGATATGTGCTAGGTCATTATAAGGGATTATGTAATTTAAAAGGAAAGCCAAAACCTAATGTTATACAAATGCCTCAAAGTATTACACAAAATTACAGAATGCCTTTGTGGAATTTCTTTTTTGAACTACATAATGCCCGAATATTTAAAGGTATTTTAGGTGGCTTTTATATCTTGATAATTCCTTTAGGTGGTTTATTGTCCTTGCTGATGCTATTATCTGGCATTATTTCATTGTTTCGTAGGGGGGCTTGACGTTTGTAGTATTACACAAAAATAAATAATTACGCACCCCAATTATTCCTATCTAAACTGCGATATTGTATTGCTTCGGCAAGATGATGTGTTTCTATATTTTTACAATTATCTAAATCGGCAATGGTACGCGACACTTTTAAAATTCTGTCGTAAGCTCTTGCACTTAGTCCAAGTTTTTCCATAGCCGTTTTTATTAGTTGTTGCCCTGCTTTATCCAATTCGCAATATTCCTTAATCTGTTTGGTTGTCATTTGGGCATTTGAGTGTATTGTTTTATTATTCTTGTAGCGTTCTTGTTGTATTATTCTTGCCTTTGTAACGCGTTCTCTAATGGTTTGGCTACTCTCTAATTGTTCTTTGCCAGAAAGTTTATCAAAAGGCACAGGAATAACCTCTATGTGTATGTCGATACGGTCGAGCAAAGGACCAGATATTTTATTAAGATATTTTTGCCTTATTGATGGAGAACAAACACAATCCTTTTCCGGATGGTTGTAATATCCGCATGGGCAAGGATTCATACTTGCTACAAGCATAAAACTTGCAGGATATTGTACCGTAAATTTTGCTCTAGATATGGTTATCACTCTGTCCTCTAATGGCTGTCGCATAACCTCTAATACTGTACGCTGAAATTCAGGTAATTCATCTAAAAATAAAACGCCATTATGGGCTAAAGATATTTCCCCCGGTTGAGGATATGCCCCTCCGCCAACTAATGCAACATCGCTAATTGTATGGTGTGGGCTACGGAATGGGCGTGTGGTCATTAACGAGGTGTCTTTATCAATATTTCCTGCAACGGAATGTATTTTGGTAGTTTCTAAAGCCTCGTTAAGTGTAAAAGGTGGCAAAATACCCGATATGCGTTTTGCAAGCATTGTTTTACCAGCCCCCGGTGTACCTATCATAATTATGTTATGTCCTCCTGCGGCTGCTATTTCCATAGCTCTTTTTACATTCTCTTGTCCTCGCACATCAGCAAAGTCAAAGTTTGAGTTTGATATGTTTTTATAAAACTCCTCGCGTGTATCAATTTCCATAACTTTCAGATTGTCTTTATCACAAAAGAAATCAACTACTTGTTTTATATTGTCGGCACCATATACCTTTAGTTTATTTACAACTGCTGCTTCTTTAGCATTTTTAGTTGGTATTATTATTCCTTCAAAACCTTCCTCACGAGCCTTTATAGCTATTGGAAGAACGCCTTTTATGGGTTGCAAACTACCGTCTAATGATAGTTCTCCCATTACAATATATTTCTCTAGTTTTTTAGTGTTTGTAACTTGCCCCGATGCGGCTAAGATACCTGTGGCTAATGTTAAGTCGTATGCCGAGCCTTCCTTACGTATATCGGCAGGAGCCATATTAATAACAATCTTTTTACCGGGGTAGTTTAGTTTATTATTTTTTATTGCAGCTTGAATCCTTTGTTGGCTTTCTTTTACAGCACTATCGGGCAAACCAACCAAATGAAAATTAATGCCTGTAGATAAGTTTACTTCTATTGTAATTGTTGTTGCATCGATACCAAATACCGCACTTCCGTATGTTTTTACCAATTTGCTTTCCATAATTTAGCAGTTGTAATTTATGGCTAAATTACGGCTATTTTACTATTTAAAGAAATAATTTTATTTAAAATAGTAGGAGTAAGGTTTAATGGGAGATATTTAGTTTAGTGTTATTTATTTGTTTATAAGTGTTTTACACTAATAGCTTAAAAAAAATGATTTATCAACTATCAACATTAAAATCGGCAATAATTTGTTCTGCTTCAACGATATTTGCATTAGGTACTTTTACCTCGATATCGCCAAATAAATAAGTTGAATCTTGCTGGTTAAATACAACTGCTTCAATATTATTTGCTAATAATATTTCTTTTAGCATTTCTGCCTTATGTATTTTATTTGTAGAATATACTGTTTGCCATTGTTCCATAATAGATTCAAGTTACAAGATTCAAGAAGTTCGGATTTTTATATAAATATTCCAAAGGCTTCATAAACCTTTGGAGTATTTAATATAATTAATCTTCTGCTGACTGTTCTTTTTCTTCAGCAGATTGATTTATTTCTTGGTTTTCTGTGTTACCTAATTGGTCATCTTTATCAATAGGGCTTTTGCCGTTAGGGCGTTCACCTAATATTTTTTCTAAGTCATCAGAAAATAATACTTCTCGTTCTAACAGAATTTCAGCTAATGCTTTGTGCTGTTCTTTATACTTAATAAGCGTATCTTTTGCTCTTTGATATTCGGTTTCGATTAGTTTATTTGCCTCATCGTCAATAGTTTCAGCGGTAGCCTCGCTATATGGTTTATTAAATGAATATTCGCTTTGTCCTGTTGAGTCGTAATAGCTTCGGTTACCTATTTTTTCACTCATGCCAAAGTATGAAACCATTGCGTAGGCTTGTCGTGTAACCTTTTCTAAGTCGTTTAATGCCCCAGTTGATATTTTACCAAAACATAATTCTTCGGCTGCTCGTCCTCCTAAGGTTGCACACATCTCGTCTAACATCTGTTCGGTAGTTGTTATTTGTCGTTCCTCTGGCAAATACCATGCTGCTCCTAATGCCATTCCTCGCGGAATAATAGTAACTTTAATTAACGGATGAGCATGTTCAAGTACCCAACTAATTGTTGCGTGTCCTGCTTCGTGATATGCTATTGTTTTCTTTTCCTCAGGAGATATTATCTTGTTCTTTTTCTCTAAACCACCTATAATTCGGTCTATGGCATCTAAAAAGTCTTGTTTTTCAACTTGTTTCTTCTCTTTTCGTGCTGCAATCAGAGCTGCCTCGTTACATACATTTGCAATATCGGCACCTGAAAAGCCGGGTGTTTGTTTGGCTAAGAAATCAACATTTATCGATGGGTCAATCTTTTTTAACGGACGAAGATGTACTTTAAATATTTCTTTTCGTTCATTTAAGTCAGGCAAATCAACATTTATTTGCCTATCGAAACGTCCTGCACGTAATAATGCTTTGTCTAAGATATCAGCACGGTTTGTTGCTGCAAGTATAATTACACCACTATTTGTTTCAAAACCATCCATTTCGGTAAGAAGTTGGTTCAGTGTATTTTCACGTTCATCGTTAGCTCCCATATTTGGGTTCTTTCCTCTTGCTCTACCAATTGCATCTATCTCGTCAATAAATATTATACAAGGCGATTTTTCCTTTGCTTGTTTAAACAAATCGCGTACTCGCGATGCTCCAACTCCTACAAACATCTCAACAAAATCGGAACCTGACATTGAAAAGAATGGAACGTGAGCTTCGCCTGCTACGGCTTTTGCAAGTAATGTTTTTCCTGTTCCCGGAGGCCCTACTAATAATGCCCCTTTCGGAATTTTTCCTCCTAATTCGGTGTATTTATCTGGATTCTTCAGAAAATCAACTATTTCCTTTATCTCAATTTTTGCTTCTTCTAATCCTGCAACATCTTTAAAATCGGTTTTTATTTGAGCTCCTTCTTTATCAAAAACTTTGGCTTTTGATTTGCCTATTGAGAATATTCCGCCACCGCTACCAGCAGGTCCTCCTCCTGTCATGCGTCTAAAAATAAATAGCCATAAAAAGATAAACATTAATGGCAATAGCAACCAATTCAATATCCCTTCAACATAATTCTCTCTACGTTCAAAACTTACAGGTACTTTGTCTTCAGGGCTAAAGTTTTCCATAGCCTTGTCTAACCTTTTCTCAAAAGTTTCAACCGAACCGATAGTAAAAAAGTAAACCGGGGAAGTTATAGCCAATGCTTTGTTTTTTACTTTTACATTGTTGTATTTAGGGTCGCTTAGTTTATCGGGTTTTATATAAATTTCAGCACGTTCGCGGTTTACTACAACAATTTTCTTTACATCATGTGCTTTTAACATACCCTGCTCAAACTTACTCCATGTTATTTCAACTGGTTTTTCGGTATTCTGAAAAACCATTAATCCTATTAGGGATAATGCTATTAGTCCATAAACCCAAGCTATGTTAAATTTTGGTTTGTCGTTGTTTGGTTTATTTTTGTTATTTGTTTTATTAAAACCAAACTCTATTTTTTGTTTCTTTTTATCGTCCATCTGTGTAAAAATTATTCTTCTTCTTTTATATATTCTATTTTTGCATCTGCCCATAGGTCTTCTAACTTATAAAAATCCCTTTGGTCGTTTTTAAATATATGTACAACAATATCTCCATAATCTAAAAGTACCCACAATGCATTATTTTTACCTTCTCTGCTTATCGGATTTTCTTTTAAGTTAGTTCTAACTTCACGCTCAATAAAATCGGATATTGCACTAACTTGGGTGTTTGAGTCGGCATCACATATTATAAAGTAATCAGCTATACTTTGTTCTATTTCTCTAATATCAAGTATTGCTAAGTTTTTACCTTTCTTTTCTAAGATTGATTCAACAATTGTGTCTTTTAGTTGGTTTTTATTCATTGGTTTTTATTATGCTATGTTATTTTTTATCTGTTTATTCATTAAAAATGAATTATGATATTTTTAAGCCTACAAATATAATAAATTTATATATTCCGAATTGCATATTTAAATAAACAGAATATTTTTTTTAAATCCATGTTTACGATTTATGCAAAATCAGTGCCTAATTTTTAACGTATAACTCATCTACTAAGTATACACTTATACTGAGTGACTTTGCTTTTTATTTTATGGCTATCAATAGAAACTCAAACTTATGTATTGTTTCAAAAATTTAACATCTTCATTTTCAATAGCAAACTGAGGTTTTAAATTTTATTATGCCTTGAATTTTACTATTTTTAGAGATTACCTTATCTTTGTAACATTATGTTACGATTAACACTTTTATTATTAGCTGTATTATTCCAACTAATAGCGGTTATATTGGCCTTACGACTAATGCGAATGACAAAATATCGCATATCGTGGGTGTTTATTTCGCTTGGTTTTTTGTTAATGGCAGTAACACGGTCAATAAAAATTATTCAATATTTACAAGACGACTTTTCATTTTACTTAACCATAGCTTATGACGTATTGGCAGTTCTATCATCGGCATTCTTTTTGCTTGGAGTATTTTTTATTGGTGAGATATTTTTTGCAATTAAACGTGCCGAGGTTGAGCGTACCCGTTCAGAAAAACGTCTGCTTAATGCAGTTATAAAAACCGAAGAGAAAGAGCGTAAACGTTTTGCCAACGACATGCATGACGGTATAGGTCCTTTACTATCAACAGCTAAAATGTCAGTATCTGCATTGTTGCAAGATAAAGAAAACACAAAAAATACTGACATTCTTAAAAATATTGAATTGGTAATTGATGAGGCTATCAGTAGTATTAAAGAAATATCGAATAACTTAACCCCGCACATATTAACTAACTTTGGATTGGTAAGTGCTATTGATAATTTTGTAAAGAAAGTTAACGAAACAAAGAAAATAAATATTGAGTTTGAATCCGATTTACAAAATATCCGATTTGACAATAATACTGAAATAACATTATATAGGATTGTTTGTGAATTAATTAACAATACTATAAAACATGCTGATGCAAAAAATATCAATATAAATATATTAAAACATCGTTCATCATTAATAATTCAATATTCTGATGATGGTATTGGTTTTTCGCAAGAGTTACACGACAACGAAAACCCAAAAGGAATGGGACTTTCAAATATATCATCAAGAATAAAATCAATTAATGGCGTATTAGTTTTAAATAGTAACCCAAATGAGGGTATTAATGTTTTTATAAAAGTAAAACCCGAAAAAGAATTGATTATCAGAGATTAATAGTTTTAAAAAGAATACAATGGAAACAATAAAGATATGTATAGTAGATGATCACGCTTTATTCCGCAACGGATTAAAATTATTGCTAAACAGTAACGAACAAATGACAGTGGTTAGCGAAATGTCAAATGGCAAGGAGTTTTTAGATAATATTGACAAAAACATTCCGGATATTGTGCTGATGGATATAAATATGCCTGTAATGAACGGAATAGAAGCTACTGAAAAGATAACAAAAAAATATCCGAATATTAAAGTAATAGCATTGTCAATGTTTGGAGAGAATGATTATTATTATAAAATGATAAATGCAGGAGTAAAAGGATTTTTGCTAAAAAATTCGGAGATTGGCGAGGTTACAAATGCCATTATGGAGGTGCAAAATGGCAATAGCTACTTTTCGCAGGAACTACTATACAATGT
>PDWI01001855.1_pt1 | contig 32857 bp, 36 predicted proteins | sample 1430891 | NCBI WGS metagenome assembly PDWI01 (sample SAMN01162508, study PRJNA174530) | Oral metagenome, whole genome shotgun sequencing project. | biome: Marine environment; feature: Marine mammal; material: Swab sample of the gingival sulcus; isolation source: swab sample of gingival sulcus... | reverse complement strand
ATTTACACAACAACGCTCACCAACAAACTTCAGCGAACATTTAATGTTCAACGTAACTTTATGGAGACCATGCTCTATGAGGAGTTTATGGCCAGCAAAGGGAAATCCGGCACCATAGGAGTTTTTGCCCTCCCCCCTCTGCCGACAGGAGCGCTCGCTGTCTTTGATCAACAACTCTCCTTTGCCTTGCTGGAAATCATGCTTGGCGCATCAACCGATATTGAATCTCCAGTACTTGAACGGCGCCTTACCACGCTGGAACTCAATGTTATTCGCGGGCCGTTCAACGATTTCTGCCCCGATCTTGTCAAGGCATTTTCGCAGGTGGGCCGAATAAAGGCTTCTCTGGAAAAACTGGAAAGCAACGCCCGGCTTATCTCGATTACCAAGCCCGATGAAGAGGTTATTGCAGTTACTCTGCAAGTTGCCATTCGTGAAGAACTGGGCAAGATTTACCTGATCTTTCCGGTAACAACCCTTGATCCTCTCCGTGAACAACTGAAAGAATTGCTCAAGATCAGCTCCCAGAAAGGCTCCAGATGGAAAGAGATCTTCACAGAACAGATACAGAAACTCCCAATAACAGTAAGCGCTCAATCAGGTGAATTTACCATGTCTGTCAGAGAGTTGCTGCAAATAAGGAAAGGCGATGTACTGGAAATCAGCTACGACTTAAATCAGCCGTTACAGATAATGGTGGAAGGTTGCCATAAGTTCAATGCCATTGCCGGAACTCATAACGAAAACAAGGCTGTCAGTCTTATTGAGGCGGTAGAATAGAGGAAAAATATGGAAGAGAAAAACAGCAGGCCAGCTCCAGAAGAGTTAAAGGAGTTGCTTAAACACGATGAATCATATGAAGGAGACTCTGGGGAAGAAAAGGGGCAAAAAGTTCGAGGGCTCGACTTCCTCTACGATATTCCGCTGCATGTCTCTGTTGAAGTGGGTCGTTCAAGCATTATGTTGCGTGATCTGCTGCAGATGGGAGAGGGGTTTGTTATTGAACTGGACAAACTGGCCGGCGATCCATTAGAGCTTTATGTCAACTCCCGGCTGGTCGCCAAGGGCGAAGCCGTTATGGTGGGAGATAAATTCGGTATTCGGTTAACAGAAGTTGTCAGTACCATTGACCGGCTCGACCAGCTTACCTGATACGATGCACTTATTGCTGAAAATACTCCCTACTGCAACCGTTTATATTTTTATTCATGGTTCCACCCCCTGCGTTGCAGCTTATGGCGAACCAGGCAAAACAACACCGGGTATTGCGGCAGAACTGTTACAAATGATCTGGAGCCTGTCACTGGTTATTGCCCTTATCCTGTTACTCTACGCCTTTTTTCGCAAGAGATTTGCCCCTATCAATAACCAGCAGGGAAAAAAAATCAAGATTATTGAGCTACGTCCCTTGCCGGGAAAAAAGAGTCTCTGTCTGGTCGAGGTTGGCGGTAAAAAACTGTTGCTTGGCATCGCAGAAAACAGCATTTCTTCTCTGGCAGAATTCTCCGAAGAAACCAGTTTTAAATCCACCCTGCAACACTGTCAACAGCAACAGAACCGGATAGAGCGACAACAAAACCAGCAGGAACAACCATGAAAAGACAGCTTTTACCTACCCTTCCCTGCCGCATTTTCCCCATAATGCTATTATCCTGTCTTGCTCTCCTGCTATCAAGTGTGCAGGATGCCGGTGCCATCAGTGCCCCTACCATCACCTTTGGCATGGCCGATGCCAATAACCCGGAAGAGATATCCAATGTATTGCAGATTTTTATGCTGCTTACCGTCCTCTCTCTGGTACCCGGAATAATACTGATGACCACCTGCTTCGTACGTATTGTCATTGTGCTGGGTTTTATGCGGCAGGCAATGGGAACCCAGAATATGCCACCGACACAGGTAATTATCGGGTTGGCAATGTTTCTTACCTTTTTTGTTATGTCGCCGGTGCTTGACGAGATCAATCAAAAGGCACTGCAACCCTATATGGAGAAAAAGATCGACCAGAAGGTGGCTTTTGACCGCGCCCTGGTCCCGATGCGAAAGTTTATGTTCAGTCAGGTAGGCAACAAAGAGATTACCCTGCTCACCGACCTTACCATGGAAACACCACCCAGGGTTCAGGATGATGTACCAACAGTGGCGCTTATCCCCGCCTTTATGCTGTCGGAGATTAAACGGGCATTCCAAATGGGTTTTTTAATCTATGTGCCCTTTCTGGTTATCGATATGATTGTCGCTTCCATCTTAATGTCGATGGGAATGATGATGTTGCCACCGGTTATCATCTCCGCACCCTTTAAATTGCTGCTTTTTGTTTTGGTGGATGGCTGGACACTGGTAGTCGGCTCGCTGATCAAGAGTTTCAATCTATAGATTGTATACCGGGGAGAAAAAAGGGATGAACACCACTATCGTTATTGATATTTGCCGCCGGGCGGTGCAGACCGTATTGATATGCGCCGCCCCGATGCTGCTGGTCGGGATGGCCCTGGGTCTGCTGGTCTCCATCTTTCAGGCCGCAACCCAGATTAATGAACAGACACTCACATTCGTCCCTAAAATTGTTGCAGTTTTTGTTACATTACTGATAGTCGGGCCATGGATTATACGGGTAATGCTCACATTTACCAAAGGAATTCTCAATATGATAAGCTCCATGTGAGCTTATGCGCCCTGCAACACCTTTTCAAAAAAGGAAAACAGAGAGCGGGCAACATTATAAAAAGCAACAGGATAGCTTTACAAGAGTAAAGGCATAACAGAATTGTGGATATTCAGCTTATCTCCGTGCAACAGGTTCAGGTTTTTCTGGTAATCTTTTGCAGAATTGCAGGATTTATCTCTGCTGTTCCTGTGTTTTCTTCCCAACAAAACCCCACAGTTGTAAAGGCTGCACTGACAATGGCATTCTCTTTTGCCCTTTTCCCGCCGCTGGAAGAAAAAATTATACCTCCTCCCGATTTTTCGTCGCTGGCCATTATGCTGCTTGTTGTCTCTGAAGTGCTGATGGGCGCCCTGCTCGCCCTTGTCTCGCGGCTGATCTTTATCGCGATAGAGTATGGAGCAAATATCATCGGCTTTCAGATGGGATTTGCTGCCGCCAATATCTACGATCCGCAAAACCAGAGCCAACTCCAGCTTATCTCACAGTTGCAGAATATCTTTGCCAGCCTTATCTTTCTTATCATCAATGGCCATTTTATCATTTTTCAGGCAATGATGCGCTCCTTTGAAATGCTGCCACCGGGGAAGATTTCACTTGCCGGAGATGCTGTCCCCTACCTTATGCAGCTTACCAGCAAGATGTTTATGCTGGGGATGCAGTTTGCAGCACCCGTACTTGCCGTGTTACTGCTGTCCAACCTGATTCTGGGAATACTTGCCCGTGTCTTCCCCCAGCTCAATGTTTTTATGCTCTCCTTCCCGATAAATATCAGCGTTGCTCTTGGTGCAATGGCAATCACGCTGAATATGGCGGCATATATTCTGGCACGGGAATTTGACTATCTTGGCTCAAAAATTCTCAACATGATTGATCTTCTCACCCCATAGCAAAAATTATCAGGAGTAAATAATATGGCTGGAGAAGACCGCACAGAAGAAGCATCACCAAAACGGCGCAGCGATTTTCGTAAAAAAGGCCAGGTCGCCATGAGCAAGGAAGCACAAACAGCGGCCCTTTTTACCATAGGTCTGCTCTTTTGGGTTCTCTATCTGCCGATGTTCTGGGAAAACTTGAAGGCGTTTGTCTTCATCCTGCTACAATCCATGGGAGAATACAAGGTCAGTGCTGATACCCTCCCGGCCTTTACCCTCTATATAGTCAAGCATATGGCAATCCTTCTTGCCCCACCATGCCTGGTACTGGCGGTTGTCGCTGTGTTTTCCTGCTATTTCCAGATTGGCTGGCTGTTTACCACCAAACCTCTCAAACCGGATCTGAAAAAGTTTGACATTATCAACGGCATGAAACGCTTTGTCTCCAAACGCTCGTTAATGGAAGTAGTGAAATCGCTGTTGAAAGTTGGGTTGATTGGTTATGTCGGCTTTTCGACACTATTCAATAATTTTGAAGAAGCACTGGCACTGATTGATGCACCTCTGCCCTCAACCCTTGCCTTTATTGGCAAAGTCGCCTTCTTTATCTTTATCAAGATATGTATCGTCATGATTATCCTCGCCATTATAGACATCCTCTATGTCAGATGGGAACATGAAAAACAGATGAAAATGACCAAGCAGGAACAAAAGGAAGAATTTAAGCAGACAGAAGGTGACCCCCAGGTGAAATCAAAAATCCGCGCTATTCAACAGCAGATGGCGCAAAGCAGGATGATGTCTGAAATTCCTACTGCCGACGTTGTTGTCACCAATCCGACACATATCTCTACCGCTCTCCGTTACAACCCCGGTGAAATGAGTGCGCCAATTCTTGTTGCCAAGGGCAAGGATCAAATTGCGTTGAAAATACGGGAAATTGCAAGAGAGCATGAAGTTCCTGTTATTGAAAATCCTCCAGTGGCAAGATTATTGCATGAGCTTGAACTGGGCGAACACATCCCTGAAGATATGTTCAAGGTGGTCGCCGAAATTCTGGCACATGTATATTCACTGCGAGGCAACAAAAGGCAATGACACTAGCAGACATACGAACCTCATTAAAAGGGATAGGATTCAAAGATTTACTGAATCGCAGCGATATTCTGGCAGCTGTTGGACTGGTCTCTATCCTGCTTATCATGATCATTCCCCTGCCCTCAATTCTGCTTGATGTTTTTCTCTCCACCAATATCACAATTGCGCTGCTGATCCTTATTATTAGTCTCTATCTGGTGAAGCCAACCGAATTTTCCATCTTTCCGGCACTCCTTCTTACCACAACCCTTTTCCGCCTTGCCTTAAATGTGGCCTCTACCCGTCTGATACTGCTGCATGGCGACGAGGGACCATCTGCCGCCGGAGCGGTTATTCAATCGTTTGGCCAGTTTGTTGTTGGTGGTAATTATGTGGTAGGAATTGTTATTTTTATCATTCTCGTTCTCATTAATTTTATGGTTATCACCAAAGGTGCTGGCCGGGTCGCCGAAGTTGCCGCCCGTTTCACCCTTGATGCAATGCCGGGAAAACAGATGGCCATTGATGCCGATCTCAACTCTGGCCTGATTGATGAGCAGGAAGCCCGTAAAAGAAGGGAAACCATCGCTGAGGAAGCCGCCTTTCATGGTGCAATGGATGGTGCGTCAAAGTTTGTACAGGGTGATGCAATTGCCGGTATCATCATCACTCTGGTGAATATTGGTGCCGGTTTTGTTATCGGTGTGGCACAAAAGGGAATGCCCGCAGCGGAAGCCGCCGCCAACTATACCATTCTCACCGTAGGCGATGGCCTTGTCGGCCAGATTCCGGCTCTTATTATCTCAACCTCTGCCGGTATGCTGGTAACACGATCCACCGGCGACAAGGATTTCGGTGCCGATCTGAAAGCACAATTTTCCCGGCACTCCATGGCTCTATGGGTGGTAACGGGAATTCTTCTCCTCTTCGCCCTTATCCCCGGCCTGCCCTTTTTACCGTTCCTGCTGCTATCAATCGGTATCGGCTATGCCGCGTACCAGCTCAATCAGAGCGAGAAGGAAAAATTGCAGAAAAAACGGGAAGAACTCCCCGAACCAGAGGAATCTTCGCTCAAGGAAGAGGAGAACTACGAGGAGATGCTGCATGTGGAGTTGTTGCAACTGGAGGTGGGTTATGGCCTGATCCCCTTTGTTGATGCCAATCAAAACGGGGAGTTACTCAGCCGTATTCAGTCGATGAGAAAGCAATTTGCGGTAAATAACGGTTTTATTCTGCCGGCAGTACATATCAGGGATAATCTACAGCTCAATCCCAATGAATATTGCCTCTCCCTGAAAGGGGTAAAAATCGCCTCATCAGAGATCATCCCCGACCATTTTATGGCGATGGATCCTGGTATGGTAACAGAAAAGATCAAGGGCATTGAAACTATTGAGCCCGCCTTTGGTCTGCCTGCACTATGGATCAGCAGCGACAAGCGGGATCGGGCACAGATTGCAGGCTATACGGTGGTTGACTGCACCACCGTTATGGCAACCCATATCAGTGAGGTAATCAAGCTGCACGCCCATGAACTGCTTGGCCGTCAGGAAGTGCAAGGCCTGGTTGATAACCTTGCCAAATACTATCCCAAACTGGTTGAGGATCTGGTACCTGAGCTGCTTAATCTGGGCATGATTATGAAAGTGCTGCAAAACCTGATGAAAGAGAATGTCTCTATCCGCGATTTGCGTACCATTCTGGAAACCATGGCCGATTATGCACCAGGCACAAGAGATACCGATATCATCACCGAATATGTGCGCTATGCTCTCTCCAGAACCATTAGCAGTGAACTGGCAGTCGATGGTACCATTCCGGTAATTACCCTGTCACATCCGGCAGAAGAGGCTATTCGTAACTCAATCCAGCATAAAGAGAACGGCAGCTTTTTAACCCTTAACCCGGAGATTGCCAAACGTATTCTTGATGGAATCGGCAATATTCTCTCCACCGCAAATTTCGGCGGCAACAACCGCCCGGCGCTGCTTGCTGCGCCACAGATTCGCCCCTATGTACGCAGTTTAACAGAACGCTACTTTCCGGCCCTTGCCATTATCTCCCATAATGAAGTGAGCCCGGATCTTAAAATTCAATCTCTTGGAACGGTGAACCTTGATGCAAGTTAGAGTTTTTGAATCAAAAGACATGGCCAGCGGACTCCAGAAAGTTCGCCAGGAACTGGGACCAGATGCACTGATTCTCTCAACCAAGACATTGCGCAGTAATGGCCCTGGATCAAAGAGGAGACCAATGGTGGAGATCACCGCCGCAATAGACGATGTTCCAGCACAGTCTTCACCTTCTGCGCCAATCTATGCCATTGGCCGCAGCAACCTTTCACCAAAGGCAGCCGCAAAACGCAGGCAAAAAAAAGATGCAATGCCGCAAGGGAGCAGATTCAGACAGGTAGTTGATGATAATCTTGAAGATCTACTTTATATGGAGCCACCTGCGGATACCACCGGCACCCCCCTTTTCTCTCATACCATGAAAAAAGAGAAAGCGGTACCGGTGGAAAAGAATGTTGACAGACAGCAGACACAGCAGGAAAACAGGAAACTCTACGATGAAGTTCGCCTGCTACGCAGCATGATTGACGGGCTTTCCAGCCAACTACAAGATGCCCTTACCCGCAAAACACAGCCAAGGCAACCACAAAAAACGATACCAGCACTGCAACAAGGCAGGGAAAAGGCAGAAGTAAAAAAAACGCCGGCAGGCAATAATCCACCGTTGCGCCAGCTCCTTGAGCGGGGTATTCAACCAGAGACAGCAAGAACCCTTGCCAAATTCCTGCAGGAAAACTACAGCAAGGAAGAGTTGGCCGACGATCAGGAAATTACTGCAAAATTGATCGAGACCATCGAAAGCCTTGTTGAAGTTGCCCCTCCTCAATTTGACAACAGCAAAAAACAACAAAGAATCGCCTTTGTCGGTCCCACAGGAGTGGGGAAAACAACCACTCTTGCCAAGGTCTGTGCCCACTATCTGGCAACAAAATCAAGGTCGGTGGCACTTATAACCATTGACACCTACCGTATTGCTGCGGTAGAACAACTGAAAATATATGGTGAGATTATGGGGTTGCCGGTGGATGTTGTTTTTACCCCGGAACAGATGAAGGAAGCCCTGTCCCGTCATCAGGACAAGGAGTTGATTCTCATCGACACTGCAGGTCGTAACCCCCGGGATTCATATAATATTGACGAACTCGCATCCTTTCTCACTCCAGATATGAATATTGAAAAGCACCTTGTGCTTTCTGCAGCCACAAGGGAGAGGGAACTCCTTTCCACCATCGACCAGTTTCGCAAACTGGGCCTGGCTCGAACTGTTTTTACAAAAATTGATGAATGTTTTACATTAGGGACACTGTTAAACATTCAGCTACAAAACCCGGCACCGCTCTCCTGGCTGACCAACGGACAGAGAGTACCCGAAGATCTGGTTCACATCTCGGCAAGAAAGGTGGCTGAACTTATTATGGTTGACGAAAAAGAATCAGCATGAAAAATACAACACTCTCCAGACAGGATCAGGCCGATGGTCTGCGAATGCAAAGCAGCAATATCCAGCATGGAAACCGGACGACTACCGTCTATTCCATCACCAGCGGCAAAGGCGGCGTCGGCAAGACAGCACTGGTTGCCAATCTGGCATATCAACTGGCAAATACAGGCAAGAAGGTGCTTATCCTTGATGCAGATCTGGGACTTGCCAATGTCGATATTGTCTTTGGTCTTACCCCCAAATACAATATGAACCATTTTTTTTCAGGCGAACAACCCCTGTCTGCAGTAATGATTGAAGGACCGCCAGGAATTCATATCCTGCCTGCCGGTTCCGGCGAGCAGAATTTTATTTTTCTCAATGGCGAGCAGAAGATGCAACTGCTGGAAGGGCTTGACTCGCTGCATAACCATTTCGATTACGTATTGATTGACACAGAGGCAGGAATTTCAGAGAATGTAACCTACTTCAATACTGCTGCCCAGGAGATTCTTATTGTCACTACTCCTGATCCCACCGCTCTCACTGATGCCTATGCAGTAATGAAATTGCTGTATACCAAGTTTCACGAGAAAAAATTCAGCCTCATCGTCAACCAGATTCATAGTGAAGACGAGGCACTGGAAGTATATAGAAAACTGACCATGGTCGCCAGCAGGTACCTCAATATATCCATTGACTATATCGGTTCGATACCCACAGACAAACAGATGAGCACCGCAATCAGAAAACAGAAGGTTATCAGCGAGCTCTACCCCGAATCTCCGACCAGCATCGCCTTTCAGCAGATTGCCGAACGATTGTCTCTGGAACCAACGCAAAGCAAACCAAAGGGAAGTTTGCAGTTTTTCTGGAAGAAACTTCTCCATGAAAACGAATAAGAAAAATAATGATCCACGATCCATTGCCAGAATCAGGTCTTTCCTCAATGATTGAGGAACATCTTTATCTTGTCGATATCGTCGTTGCCCGCATGGTAACTCAAGTTCCGTCCTTTATGAACAGGGACGATATGCGCAGCGCCGGTATGGAGGGGTTATTTAACGCTGCCAACCGCTTTGACGCCGAAAAAAACATACTGTTTAAGACCTTTGCCGAACACCGTATCCGCGGCGCCATTTACGATGAAATGCGCAAGCTCGACTGGTTCTCCCGCGGCATGAGAGAGAAGCAGAACCATATTGCCAGAACAATCAAGAGACTGGAGCTGGAGCTTGGCAGAGACCCGGAAGAACAGGAAGTTGCCTGTGCAATGAAACTCTCTCTGGAAGAATACCAGACAATGCTGGGAGAAGTGAGTCATCTTGGCTGCGTCAGCCTCAATGAGACCTTCGATTCCACCCAGGAAGGGGCAACCTTTCTTGACGCCCTTGCTGACAGCAGAGATACCGATCCAGGCAGCAGGCTGGATAACCACCAGGTGACCATAAAGATTGCCGAAGTGCTGAAAAGCCTGAAGGAAAAAGAGCGGCTGGTAATCTCCCTCTATTACTATGAAGAGTTGAGCCAGAAAGAAATCGCTGAAGTACTGTCACTTTCCGAGGGGCGGGTTTCACAGTTGCACAGTCAGGCACTTATCAAACTGAAAAACAAGATTGAACCCCGGCTTAACTAGGAGACTGCTGTGGATGCCCGCATTATCATCATCCCCCTCTTCCTCCTCTCTCTTGTTCTTGTTATTGCGATCTTTATCCTGCTTCACGATAAAAGGGTGAAAACAGCGCTGCTCCAGCAAACACAGCAGGAGCTGTCAAATCTGGAAGACCGGTTTTCCAAACTGCTTTCTCAATATATGGAACTGAAGGAGTTCCGCAACAGCATGAACGAGGCAGAGATAACCACCCGCCTGCAAACATCTCGTCTAGTCGCCAGCCCTGTTGCGACAAATCCACGCCTCAGCGAAAAATACCGCCTTATCCTTACCCTTTCTGAAAAAGGGATGACCGTAGCCGATATTGCCGAAGTCCTGTCACTCTCTCCGCAGGAGATCAGCCAGGTTCTTGCCCTTTCCGACATTGGCCGCAACTAATGTCCTGCCAATCCCCTGCTATTGATAACAGCGTGTTATTTTGGTTTCCTGACTTCGTTACATATTCGGTTACATAGTATTGCTATATTCCCTGATATATATTGCAGGAAACCAGAACTTCTCCACTTCTTTCCAACATTTGAAACCTGACATAACACTGACAATTTCTCATTGATACAATCTGGAACATATGTTGCATTATCTGTTATGAACAGAAGAGAAACGCTCTTTTCTGACAACAAAAAAAGGAGAAGCGATGAGTTCAGGAAAATATGCCGCCCTATCCGGTGCCATTTCAAGAGAACAGGCGATTGCCAATATCTCCAATAATCTCGCCAATATAAATACTTCAGGCTATAAAAAGGGACAGGTGAGTTTTGAGGCAATCCTGCGGGGAAAAGAGCAGATCGACAACGCAAAAAATATTAACTACGACCGGATTTATACCAGCTATACCGATTTTACCCAGGGCCCCATCCGCCAGACAGAAGATCCTCTCAATATTGCTATTACCGGCAAGGGTTTTCTTAAGGTTCAAGGCAAGGAGGGCACCCTGTATACCAGACGAGGTGATCTGGCAATAACCAGTGACGGAACCTTGACAACTACCAGCGGATTGCCTGTACTCAGCGAATCTGGAACCATTATCACTGTACCCAACACCGACATAAAAGATATAAATATAGCGCAGGACGGAAATATTTTCGTCATTGACTCCAATAACATACAAACCTCCGCCGGAAAGATTGCTGTAGTGGATGTCAAGGATACGAAAAAACTGAGTCATGTTTCTGACACAGCCTATAGACTTGATGACCCGGCGATGGAAGTTGAAGCAGAAGGTTTTGCGCTTATTCAGGGAAGTCTGGAACTTTCCAATGTCAATCCAGCCGCAGAATTAACAAGAATGATTGATTATCACCGCACCTTTAACACCTACCATAAAGTGCTTAAGGCCTATTCCACCATTGCCGAAAAGCAGGAAGAGCTGGGCACACTAAACGGATAAAACAGAGAGGAGACAATGATTAGATCACTATGGACCGGAACAACCGGCATGAACAGCCAACAGCTCAGCATGGATGTTATTGCCAACAATCTGGCAAATGTCAACACCACAGGTTTTAAAAAGAGCCGGGCAGACTTTCAGGATCTGCTCTACCAGCAGCAAAAAATCCCGGGTTCCAACACTACCTCGGAAACACAGTCACCGACAGGAATCCAGGTCGGGCTTGGTTCCCGCCCGGCGGCAGTAGGAAAAATTTTTACACAAGGCAACGTTATTCTTACCGAAAATGAACTTGATGTTGCCATTGAGGGAAAAGGCTTTCTTCAGGTTCAACTGCCCGATGGCGAAATTGGCTATACCCGATGCGGTGCGCTGAAACGGGATGGCGAAGGACGGGTCACCACCTCGGAAGGCTATCTGCTGGTACCCAATATCACCATCCCGGAAGGAGCAACCAACCTCTCCATCAGCACAGAAGGCAGTGTAAGTGCCACCATTGGCAACTCAACCCAGCCAACAGATCTTGGCACCATTCAACTGGCAACCTTTACCAACAATGCGGGATTACTTGCAATAGGGCAGAACATGTTCCGGGAAACGCCCTCGTCCGGCGCCCCGATGATCGGTACTCCCGGCTCAGATGGCTATGGTTCGCTCCTGCAAACCTATCTGGAAACCTCCAATGTCAATATTGTTGAGGAAATCGCCAGTATGATTACCTCACAGCGGGCCTATGAGATCAATTCCAAATCAATCTCCACCTCAGACAGCATGATGCAAACCACCAACCAATTGGCAGGCTAATGATTCTCTCTAAAAAAATCATATTCTCTATCGTCTTTTTTCTTGTTACTTACGGGATCTCTCCACTCAATGCTGAGCCGCTACAGTGTGTATTTCAGCAAAGTGCAACCGTTGACAAAAAAGTTATCCGGCTGGGAGATATTGTTACATTCAGCGAAAACAGCGAAACAGCAAAGGCTCTTGCCGCACTTATTGTTTGTAACTCTCCAATGCCGGGTGAGCGTATCCTGCTTCACTCTGGCAAGGTTCGCAACAGTATGCTGCGCAACCATACCATTCCCAGAGGAACAAGATGGCTAGGCTCAGGAACCGTTTCCGTTTTGCGAGAGGGGCAATGGCTGCAAAGCGAACAAATTCTTGGATATATCCACACCTATATCAGGAAAAACAGTGAAGAGCTTGCGCCAGCGCAAATCCGTTTTCTGCCCAAGGAGATCCCCTCCGCCTTTGCCCTGCCCAAAGGCGACATAGAGTGCGAGGTGATACCATCTCGCCCCGGTTTATTGAACAGCAGCCGTTTTTCCCTGATCTTTCGTATTGATGGCAAAACGATAAAGAACATCTCGATACGGGGAAAAATTGAGGCCATCGCTCCGGTTGCTATCGCCAGAAGAAATATTCAGCGAGGCGAAGAGATCACCCTTGCAGACATTACCTTTGGTAATCTTGATATTTCACGAATTAACGGTGCAATCACCCAAGCACAAGATATTGTCGGCAAAAAACTACGTACGCCATTGCGTTCTGGCCAACCCCTGAGAGCAACCATGCTGGAAGCGATTCCCGTTATCAGTAAAGGTGAACCAGTGCGAATCATCATTCGCTCTGCAAGTATGCTGCTCACCGCCACCGGGCTGGCCTTAAACAATGGTGCCAACAACCAGATAATCCGGGTGAAAAACAGTAATTCCAACAAGATTCTGCGCGCCCAGGTAATCGGGCCGGGAACAGTGGAAATAAAGATATAATTACTTTTGTTTCCGACTAAAACAAGGTGATATAATGATAAAAAAAACACTCCTTTCTTCTCTTTTACTTGCCATCCTGCCTGTCGTCTTGCTTGGCGGCTGTGCAAAAGAGGTAAAACAGCTTGTTGAGCGCCAGCCGCTGGAAGAGATAAAACCGGTTATCCCGGAAAAACCTACCGCCGGCAGCCTGTGGTCAAGCAGCGCGACCTCAATGTTTAATGACCAGACAGCGCACCATGTGGGCGATATTGTTACTATTACCATTTCAGAGCAGGCAAGCGCATCGAAACAGGCAACAACCAATACCGGCAGAACCAGCGATATGTCTGCCGCCATTCCAACATTTTTTGGACTTGAAGGCGCCAATATTCTGAAAAACCAGACCAACCCCATTACTCCCGATAATCTTGTCAAGGCGCAGTTCTCAAACAGTTTTACAGGAGAAGGCAGCACTTCCCGCACCGAAAACCTGACAGCATCACTCACCACCCAGGTTGTGGAAACCTATCCCAACGGACAATTAAAAATCCGCGGCGGCAAGGAAGTGATGGTCAATAACGAGGTACAGGTTATCTACCTTACCGGCATCATCCGCCCGCAGGATATTGCCGCAGATAATACAATAAAATCCTCCCATATACTAAACGCCCGTATCAGCTATACCGGCAAGGGAGCAATAAGCGACAAGCAAAGGCCAGGATGGGCCATGAGAATACTGGATAATATCTGGCCCTTCTGATCTGTTTTCTTTAACAAGGACAATATGATGCGACAACCCGGTAAACAATTCACCCGTATCCTCTGCGGCCTCATCTTTCTGGCAGCACTGCTTGCCCTGCCGCAACAGAGCCGTGCAACAACAAGAATAAAGGATATTGCCCAACTCCACGGCGTGCGTACCAATCAACTTATCGGCTATGGCTTGGTAACAGGACTCAGTGGTACCGGAGATGATATTGACAAATCGATTTTTACCAAACAGGCTATCAGCAGCATGCTCTCCCGACAGGGAATCAATATGACCGGCAGTAACTTTAGTAACCTTGATACAAAAAATATCGCCGCAGTTATGGTAACAGCCACCCTGCCCCCCTTTGCCAAAACCGGTTCAACCGTTGATGTGCAGGTTTCATCAATGGGTGATGCCTCCAGTCTGGCTGGCGGGACCCTGCTGATGACACCGCTCAAGGCGCCAAACGGCAAGATTTATGCGGTAGCACAAGGCCCTGTTACCCTGGGTGCCTTTGCCTATGGTGGCAAGACAGCCAGAGTGCAGCAAAACCACCTCACAGCCGGACGTATTGCAGGTGGCGCATTGGTGGAGAGAGAAGTGCCAATGATGGTTGGAGGAGAAGGCCTGTTACAATATCAGCTTACCAATCCCGATTTCACCACAGCATCGCATATCGCCGAAGCAATCAATGCCCGTTTCGGCAAGGATACGGCATGGCCAAATCCACAAGGCATGATTGAAATCATGATACCGAAAAACCTGCAAAGCAATGTGGTCAATTTTATTGCAGCAATTGAAATATTACCGGTGGAAGTGGATACTCCTGCCAGGATTGTCGTCAATGAACGGACAGGAACCATTGTTATGGGCAAGGATGTTCGTCTGTCAACAGTTGCGGTTTCCCACGGCAACCTCTCTCTTATCATTCAGGAAAACGAGGAAGTATCCCAACCCAACCCGCTTGCCCAGGGAGAAACGGCAATAACCTCCAATACCAATATATCAGTGCGTCAGGAACAAGGAGAGCTCATGCTGCTCAATATGAAAAAAGGCGTTTCCATCGGCGAGATAGCCAAGGCACTCAACGCCATCGGTGCCACACCACGGGATTTAATCGCGATATTCCAGGCAATCAAGGCATCCGGCTCGCTGCATGGTGAACTGGTTATCTTATAGGAGACAGGATTATGGATCTCAATATTGACCCCAGAACCGTTCTTTCCGCCACACCATCTCCAAATACGGCACAAAATGCCAAAAACAAACGGCTGGCACGATTAAGGGAGAGTGTGCAGGAACTTGAAGTCACCTTTTTAAACGAGATGGTCAAGGCGATGCGAAAAAATGTCCCCGAAGGAGAGTTGTTCAAGAAAAACAGCGCCGAAAAGATGTTTGAGGAGATGCAGGATACCGAACTTACCCGGGCAATGTGCCGTGGACAGAATTTTGGTCTGGCGGATGCGATGTATCGCCAAATGGCCCCCCTTACCGAACACAAAGCAGATGATAAAAGCGGGGAAGCCTCACGGTAAAACCCATATTCCCGGTACACCTGCCTCCCCTTCCTGCCCGCATCTGTTACCGGGAGGCAGATTCCTTTTTTTCTTCACTCTGCATTCTGCTATAATTCTCCGATATTGTCCACTCTCTGCACCTACCACATACCGCTCAAAAAACCACGCCGATAATTGTGAAAAAGAATTCCTCTTTTTTACTAAAGATTTTTTGTAAAATGACGAAAAGAAAACCAGGAAAACAGGATGTAAACCGAACAAAATCATAGGACAAAACAAAGGTGTTGCAATGAGTATTAACTATATCGGTTCCAGCGGATTGGCCCAGATCAGCCATCTCAAGACAACAGGCACAAACGATACAAGAAAAAAGGGGGAGATTGAAGGCCCTGTTTTTTCTTCTGTACTCAAGGAAGCCGACCTGCCTGCTGGCGCAGAAAACGGCATTCTTGCACAACGAGCGCAGAAAGTAGCAGCACTCAAACAGCAGATTGAGGCAGGGTCGTACCAGCCAGATCTCAGGCAGGTGGCAAGTTCTTTGGCAAACTTCCTTGTTGACGGTGAATAAGATGGCAGAAAAGACCCGCGAAGCATTAAATGCACTGCTTGACCTCATTTTGCAGGAACGGCAATGCGCCATCAATCTCGACAATGAAGGGTTGATGGCAATCAGCGAAAAAAAGGAGGCTCTCCTTGTGTCAATGGCAGGGTTGCCACGGCTTGATGAGGAAGACAGACTCCTTGCTGATCGTGTTCGTGAAGAGAACAGACACAATGCATATCTGCTCAAGTCTGCTCTTGACTGGATACGAGAGACAATGACTTTTTTTGGAGAGCGAACAACCCCCATCACCTACGGTGCTGGTGCCGCTGTGGTGAATACTCATGCACAGGGGCGGCTTCTCTCTGGAGCAATATAAGAGGCAAAGAACATGGGCGGATTACTGGCAGCATTAAATTCAGGAAAAACTTCACTGCATGCCAATCAGACAGGTCTGGAAGTTTCTGGTAATAATATTGCCAACGTCAATACTCCTGGATATTCCAGGGAAGAAGTTGTCTATAGCAATGTTCCTACTTTTTCGCAAAAGAACTTTTTTGTCGGTCATGGTGTCCGGGTATCCAATGTTCAGCGCGATCACAGTATCTTCCTTGAAAATCAGCTGGTTGGGAAAAGAGCAGATTTCGGCCTTGAAGATGCCCAGAAAAATTCGATCTCCGAGCTGGAAAGACTCTTTCCCATCGAAGACGATAATATTTCAGCCGATATAAGCAATTTTTTTGAAGCCTTCCAGGATCTCTCAACCAGCCCGGGCGATAGAGTAATGCGCAACTCGGTGCTGCATCAGGGAAAACGGCTATGCTCCGTGTTTCGGCAAACAGCCGATGAACTCGACAGAATACAGGACCATATCAGCAGGGAGCTTGTTGCCAAGGTTGACACTATCAACAATAATCTAAAGGAACTTGCCGATCTCAATGGCCGTATTCTCACCATTGAAGCCTCAGGGCAGGATGCCAACGCCCAACGAGACAGGCAGGAATCTCTTCTGCAGGAAGTTGCTCAGGAGACAGGGGCAAAAATTGTCTCCTCAAAAAATGGTATGCTCTCGCTGCATATCCCTGGGGGGCTTCCTCTGGTACAGGGTACATCCCATGCCTCAATTTCATACAATGCGGTTGGCGCAGACCTCTCCTTTGAACTTCACGTTGGCAGTGACACCAAACCGCTGACCAGAAACCAGCTGGGAGGAGCAATGCATGGAATGCTCAGAGTGCGTGAAGAGATCGTCCCGAAAATAAAAGAGGATCTTGACATTCTTGCCTATGATATTGCAACAATTGTCAATACGAAACATAAGACAGGCTACGATCCTCAAGGGAATCTGGGCATAAATTTTTTTGCAGATCCACCCAATCTTGGGCAAATCGCCGAACCGGGCAAACCAGAGCATTTCGATGCAGCGCGAAATATGTCCGTTATACTCACTGATGGTATGCAAATTGCGGCGGCGGGCAATCCCGAGGCGGCACCAGGAGATAACGAAAACGCACTGGCTCTTGCTGATCTCAAAGATATAAAAATTAACGGTGAAGAAACTTTCGCCATCAAATATGCAAAAATTGCCAGTTTTACAGGGACGGAGGCAAACAGACACAAACTTGCATTCAACGGGGCCAAAACAACCATGGAGCAGGTGCAGAATCTGCGTGACAGCGTCAGTGCTGTTTCCCTTGATGAGGAAATGGTAAGTCTGATCCAGTTTCAAAAGGGATTTCAGACTTCAGCAAAATTTCTCTCCACCGTTGATGAAATGCTGCAAACTCTGATAAATATGCGATAGGGAGATCGTCATATGAGAATTACACAGGCATCAACATATCGAACACTGCTGACTAATATCAACCACATTGATAATGATATCTTCAATCTCAGGATGCAGGGAACAACATGGAGAAAACTCAACAAGCCTTCTGATGACCCCTCTGTTATCGGCCCTGTGCTTGAAACCAGAAACGAGATAAAAGAAAACGCCCAGTTTCTGAAAACGCTGGGGGCCATGGAACATCTCTTTGCCGCAGCAGACACCCAGATGGATTCCGTTGAAGATAAAATAGTTGAAGCAAAGGTGATCGGCCTTGCTGGAGTCAACGATACCTATACAGCAGACGACAGACGAACCCTCGCCTTTGACGTTGGAGAAATTATCAATGAGATGGTGCGTATTGGCAACACAAAACTGTCTGGAGAATATGTCTTTGGTGGCTATAGAAATGAGCATCCTCCTTTTGTAAAAAACCCCAATTACGATCCCGCCACCTTTGATGAAAACGACTCCAACACCTGGCCAGTATTTTATAATGGAGAAAACCATATTATAAAGCTTGAAGTGGCACCAGGAGAAATGCTGGAAGGAAATGCTACTGGCAATGAATTGTTTATGGGAGTTGCTGCCGGAGATTTCACCCCTAATAATCCCCCACCAGCTCAACAAGACCAACCCTCTCCCGGAATGAAAAATATTTTTAATACACTGGCAAAACTGCAACGAGGACTGGCAACAAACGATATGCCATATATTGCCGATATACAGGCAGAACTTGATACAGCAGCGGAACAGAATCGTAATACCCGTTCCGTTCAGGGGGTTCGTGCGAAACATGTTGACTCTTCGATGGATAAACTGATGTCGGCCCAAACTGATCTCAATACCATTCTGTCAAGATACCAGGACGCAGATACCCTTGAAGTATATAGTGATCTTACCAGGCAACAAAGTGCATTAAAATCTGCACTGCAAGTCACAGGAAAAGTTTCCCAGCTTTCTTTACTTGATTATTTATAACGAACAAACTATTTTCCTTGGTTAGGGAGAGAAAACATGCTGGTACTTACAAGAAAGAAAGGCGAAGGAGTTATTATCGGTGATGATATTGAAATTGAGATCGTCGAAATAAAGGGTGGTACGGTTCGTATTGGCCTGACTGCGCCGCAAGACAAAAAAATATATCGTCAGGAAGTATATCTGAAGATACAACAGGAAAACAGAAAAGCAACAGAATGGAAGGTCTCTTCTCTGGATTCTCTTCTGGCTGCGACAAAAATAGCAAAAAAGGAATCGAAATGAAAAAAATACTTACCCGCTTTGGAGAAGTTGAGTATGACGAAAACAAGCTTGTTCATTTCCCGTTTGGCTTGATAGGTCTTCCCGAATTACACGATTTCATTGTTATGCCCAATAAGAAGGATGGGCCGCTTTTCTGGATTCAATCTGTTGATGACCCGCAAATGGCTTTTGTCCTCACCGATCCAACCAATTTCTTCCCCGACTATAAGGTAATTCCAGAAAAGGAAGACAGGGATGCCCTGCGTATTAAAGAGGGTGAAGAGTGCCTGGCAATGGTTATTGTTACCGTTCCTGAAGATCTTAATATTACGTTAAACCTTGCTGCACCAATTCTCTACTCTCCTGAAAAAAACACAGCTATTCAGGTTATTCTTGATAACTCCAATAAAAAGGATATATGGGAAACCAAAACACCGCTACCGAAGTTTGAAGAAGAATAGGGATACAGATATTCCAATATAAATATGGACAGGAAAGTCGAAAAAAGCAACACAGATAAATATTCTTCAAAACCGGGTGCAAGCAAACGCTTTCACCCGGTTTTTTATACAATACCAAATACAAAGGCAAAGGAGTAAATGAAGTGAGTTCTTCCCCATCGGCAGCAATTGATCCTGGCCCATTTCTTATCAACACCTTTGGTGATCGTTACCTGTACTCAGTTAATAAAAATATCTTCAACAAGGAAGGTGCAGCCTTTCTCTACAGACAAAATTATAAGGAACTTTTTGCCGAAAAAGATCATCTCCATATCATCCTTGGCAGTGATGGCGGGCTGCTGATCAACTATTGCCTGCAACAGGAACGTCCCAAAGGAAGCAGATATATATTTGTTGAACTTCAGGAGATCATTGATATTCTTGATCCAGCAATAAAGGAGGAACTTCCTAACGCAATACGTCTCTATTCTTTTGATGATTTCTGGCAACAGGGAGAAAACTTTCAGCTTGACAATTATCTCTCTGCGCAAAGAACCAGGCTGCACCTCTCTTTTGCGGTACAAGATGCGCATATTCTTGAATACAGAAATTTCCAATCCCAATTTGAGACCAAGTTACATACAGAAAGACGAAAACAAATCGTAAACCTGCAAACGGCACCTTTTATTGAGGAGATGATAACCAATCTCTGCGACAACAGACAGCCAGTAAAGGTTCTGAAAAACTGTTTTTGCGCAAAGACGGCCATCATCCTTGGCGGAGGCCCTTCTATGGATGATATTCTTCCCTGGCTGAAAAAAAATCGAAATAAAGTTATTATCTTTGCTGTTTCAAGGATTTGCAAACAGTTGTTACAGGAAGGGATAGCCCCGCATATCATTGTTACCATTGATCCTCAAGAAGTCAGTTTCAAACTGGCCAGGGAGATGTTTTTCCTTGAAGAAAATTCCCTCCTTATCAATTTTTATCATGCAGCAAACAGTATAGTCAGTCAATGGGGCGGTATAAGTGCCTATATCGGAAACCGTTTCCCGTGGAACTCTCCACTTAATTCAGAAAACGATCTTCCCAGCGCAGGATCAACTGTAACCAATATGGCTCTGGAATTAAGTGTTTTTATGGGTTGTTCACAAATAATTCTGGGGGGGGTCGATTTCTGTCTCAGCAGACAAGGTATTTCCCATGCATCTGGAAGTAATGAATATCAGGCTGGCCCAAGGCTTACCAACGTTGTTCCCATTAAAACCAACAGCGGAGAAATTGCCGATACCAGACCAGACTATTATCAGGCATGGCAAGAGATGGGAAATCAGGTGGAAAGAATTATCGCCAACGGCATACAGATTATCAATCCTTCACCATATTCGGCAAAAATAGAAGGCGTTGACTTTATCCCTCTCGACGATATCTCAATTAACACACAGCAGGATCCCCTGCAGGTAATTCGCTCTCTGCTGCCTCAGGAAACGCCGGAGACACGGCGCAATGAATACTCCTTGCTGAAAAAGGAACTTGAAAAAACTTCCAAAGATCTTGTGAAAATGAACAAGCTCTTTAAGGAAGCTCTGCTCTGTAATGCCAAGCTCTCAAAAAAAGGAAAAATCCAGGCTCAAATCAGGGCAAAAAAACGTATGGATCAGATTGAAGAGCATCTAAAGAACAATTTCACTGATCTTTTCACCTTTCTCCGCATATATACCATAGTTACCCTCTTTCAGGCAGTAACGGAAAGGACAGAAGAGGAATCCTGGAGTAACGATGAAGCCAATGAATTTATGCGTAGATATTATAAAGCATGTCTGATTGGCAGTAAGAAAATCCTCTCTCTGCTTGAAAATGTTCTGAATACGGTGGAGATGCGCCTCGAAGAGGAAAAAAAGACGCCAGATATAAAACGGCTTGTCCTCTTCTGGCAGGAAAGGAAACGGCAAGGCAGGGCAAGAGTCTGGAAAAAACAGCACAATAAACAGTGGCATGAACTTGACGAAAGAGACCAGCAATTGCTTACAGAAACAGAGGAGATATTTACCGACTCACTAAAAGCTGACGACCCGGAATTTCTGCAACAATATAAAAATGCGAGCCAGTTGACCGGAATTCCTGCAACTGCTCTTAACTATTTCCAGTTCAGAGACGAAAAGGCTCTTGCGCGCCTTGCAAAAGGTCTGCAACATCATCCAGACAAAATAAATGCAGAAAAATTCCTCTTTTTTGTCAATGCATTACAATATGAACTCAAAGACGACACCAGTGCAGCTCTTGCACATTATCATTCTCTTATAGAAGAAGATGTTGATACGCTTACAGAATTGGTTCTGCGCCGTATTTTTATCCTTTGTCTCAATCTCAAACAGTATGACGATGCATTTCTGGCCGCAGAGTGCCTTACCGGCATATCTATCATCAATGCACCATTTCTTGCAAAACTCCATGAACTGGGAGGAGATAAACCCAAAGCCCTTGAAATCTATACCCTGTATCTTGAAAAAGTCGGGCTGGATATTTCCATAATGAACAAAATGGCAAAAATATATCTGGATCTGGGAATAGAGGAAGGAGCAGAACTTATGTACAACAATATTCTCAAGCAAGACTCTGAAAATAACACTGCACAAAACTTTTTTGCAAAAAAACAAAAGGGCGGGCATAACTGTGGCTGAAAAGACAGATCTCTTGCAACAACAGCTTGAATTGATTTACAGCCGCTGGCCGGATGTCCATCAGCAATTAGTGAGGGCAGAGCCAAATGCCCTGTCGGTTTCAGTAGTCAATACAACTACACTTTCGATAAACGGAATACAGCTTACCAGTGCCTGGGACCGAAAGGCAGAAGCAAGGTTACAGGCAGAACAGATTCCACCGGGAAAACCCGTTATCTATCTCTATGGCACAGGCCTTGGTGATTGTGCACAGACATTACTTCTACGAAAAAAGCTGCAACAGCTTCATTGCATTATCCTCAACCGTGCAGTTTTCCTGCAAACGCTGGCAATAGAAGAACAACGATGGCTCAGTGACATACGGGTTACATTACACCTGCCGCAGGAGTTCCCTGAAATACAACTCCCGTTTATCGTCAATCCGGCAGAACTTCTCCTTGCCGAAGAGAGCAGTTTTATACTAAGAGACCGTCTGGAGCTGGAACTTAACAGCAGCTATATCCAGCAGCAGCATAGAGCAGAAAACTCAATAAGCCAGCAGAAAATTGCCGCCAACTATAAATTCCTTGAGCAAGACAGAGATATATCCACCCTTAACACCTTCAACTGGCAGGAAAAAACAGTTTTTATAGCGGCGGCAGGCCCCACTCTGGAGGACCATTTTAACTGGCTGGCAGAGAACCGTCCGGCACTTATTGCCGTTGATGCGGCGGTCTCCTCTCTTGTGGAGAATGGCATTATACCAGATATTGTTATTTCCATTGATGCTTACTCCTCACGACTTTTCAACGATAAAGCACTAACAAAACTTAACCACACGCCTCTGGTCTATTTTCCCGGCGTCGATAGTGAACTTCTTGAAAGATGGCAGGGAAACAGATATTACTCCAGAAGCGCAACACCGATGTATGCACATCTCCCTGCACAATTCAAAAAGACCAGCCTTTTTTCTGCTGGCAGTGTTCTCCATCCGGCCATTGATCTGGCAGTAACGCTAAAGGCGCAGGAGATTATTTTAATGGGAGCAGACTTCTCCTTTGTAAAAGGTAAGAGCCATGCAAACCCTGAGAAATCGGACAAGAGTAAAATTGCTCTGGAGCGGGCCAACCATTTTATAATAAACGGTTTGGGAGAAAAGGTGCCAACCATACAAAATTTTAAAGGGTATCTGCGTGATCTTGAGCGATATATTGAAAAGAACCCACAGGTACTGTTTTTTAATGCCAGTGAAAAAGGGGCAAAAATTATGGGGACAAGATTATGGCAGCCATAGATAAAAATCTTGGCAAGACAATCGCTAACCACCTGCGCATTGGTCAGGAGGCAAAAGCCAATGAGCAATTAACGATATTTATCGACAATATAACCAACACCCTTACCGAAAAAACATTGCTTGAAAAACCGCAATTAACAGCTCTTTTTGCAGAAATGCTTGATGCCCAGCAAAAACGCGATTTTCTACGACTGGCAGATATTATCCAGTATCAATTATTAAAAGAATTTAAAAAATAGAAAGATTTTAAAACTGTTGTCGAGTATTTTACAGAGAAGATCTCTTCAGGGATGATTATGATTTATCTTTTCCTGTTGCACTTATTATTACAACTCAACAGCATTGAACAATAAAAGAGGGAATTATGTTTAATAAAAAATCTATTCTTATTACCGGTGGGACTGGTTCTTTTGGCAAGTTTTTTATTAAAACACTTCTTAAAAGTTATCACCCACACCGGGTTATTGTCTATTCCCGTGATGAGCTAAAGCAGTTTGAGATGCAGCAGAATTTTACCAATAACTGCATGCGTTTTTTTATTGGCGATGTGCGGGATAAGGAGCGCCTTACCCAGGCGATGAAAGGAATTGATTTTGTGATTCATGCCGCCGCCCTTAAACAGGTACCCGCCGCCGAATATAACCCGATGGAATGCATAAAAACCAATATTTATGGTGCTGAAAATATTATTACTGCCGCCCTTGCCAACGGTGTGCAAAAGGTTATTGCCCTCTCGACCGACAAAGCGGCAAATCCAATTAATCTCTATGGGGCAACCAAGCTGGCATCGGATAAACTCTTTATCGCTGCCAATAATGTTTCCGGCGGTCATGTTACCGATTTTTCGGTGGTACGCTATGGTAATGTGGTTGGTTCCCGTGGCTCGGTTGTTCCCTTTTTTAAAAAACTTGTTGAAGAAAAAAGTGAGACCTTGCCAATTACTGATAGCCGGATGACCAGATTTTGGCTTACCCTTGAACAAGGTGTTGACTTTGTTATAAAAAGTTTTTCCAGAATGCAGGGCGGGGAAATTTTTGTACCCAAAATTCCTTCAATACGTATTGTTGATCTGGCAAAGGCCATGGCACCGGAAATCCCCACAACGGTAATTGGCATCCGTCCCGGCGAAAAACTCCATGAGGTGATGTGTCCTGCCAGTGATTCCCACCTTACCCTGGAATTTGATGACCATTATGTTATTCAACCCACCATCAAATTTGTAAAGCGATGTGATTTTACCCATAACCTGCTGGGCGAAAACGGACATAATGTAGAAATGGGTTTTGAATATAACTCATCAGACAATCCTTATTTCCTCACCCTTGATGAAATCAGGGAATTAAACAGGATTGCAGGTTTCTGATTGCAATGAAAACACCCACCACAACTCCGGTAATCCCCTACGGTCATCAGGATATCAGGGCCGAAGATATTGCCGCCGTACAAAAAATCCTTGAGTCAGATTTCCTCACTCAAGGCACGGCTGTTCCCGCATTTGAAAACGCTCTTTGCCGCCTTACCGGGGCAAAACACGGTATTGCCGTCAACAGTGCAACCTCTGCCCTGCACCTTGCCTGCCGGTCTTTGGGCTTGGGCAAGGGAGATTGTGTCTGGACATCGCCAAATACCTTTGTTGCTTCAGCAAACTGCGCCCTTTACTGCGGCGCAGATATTGACTTTATTGATATTGATGCAGAAACACTCAATATAAGCTGCGATAAGCTGGAGGAAAAACTTGCCGCTGCAAAGCGCGAAGGCCATTTGCCAAAAGTTCTTATCCCTGTTCATTTTGCAGGCCGTCCTACAGAGCAGGAAAGGATCTGGCAGTTGGCACAAAAATACCAGTTTCATATAATTGAAGATGCCTCCCATGCTATTGGCGCATTAAACAATAAAGAACCCGTGGGAAGCTGCCGCTGGTCAGATATCACCATTTTCAGCTTCCACCCAGTAAAAATCATCACTACCGGAGAAGGCGGTGCCGCACTGACAAACAACCCGCAACTTGCAGAAAAAATGGCACATCTCCGCAGTCATGGAATTATCCGCAATGAAAAACTGCAACAAGACAACGGTGCCTGGTACTATCAACAGATTGATCTCGGCTATAATTATCGCATAACAGATATCCAAGCCGCCCTTGGTATAAGCCAGCTTGCCCGCCTTGAGGAATATATTGCCCGGCGCAATGCCCTGGCAAAAAGATATAACAAAAAATTAGCAGAATTGCCCCTGCACCTCCCTTCCTTTACAGAAAACAGCCGCTCTGCCTGGCATCTCTATATTATCCAGCTCAAGGAGGCAAACCGTAGAAGGGAGGTTTTTGAATATTTACGGGCAATGGGCATCGGTGTTAATGTTCACTATATTCCGGTCTATCTGCAACCCTGGTATCAGCGTATGGGTTTTCCTGAACACTACTGCCCCAATGCAGAAAAATATTATAATGCCGCTATCACCCTGCCTCTTTTCCCAACAATGACAGAAAAGGAACAAGACCGGATAATAACATGTTTAGGGGAAATAGTATGAGTGCCATAGCCATTATTCAGGCAAGAATGTCCTCCACCAGACTGCCCGGCAAGGTTATGATGCCTCTGGCTGGCAAGCCGATTATCTGGCATATCTACCAGCGGGCATTACAATGCAGGAAGGTTGAACAGGTCTATGTGGCAACTTCTGTGGAACCCTCCGATAATCCTCTTGCCAACTTCTGTAAATCCGCCGGACTCAATTTCCACCGGGGCAGTCTGGAAAATGTACTGCAACGCTTTCTCGATATTCACCAGCTCCACCCCAATAGCCGCTATCTGGTACGTATTACCGGGGACTGCCCGCTGATAGAGCCAACCTTTATCGACAGCCAACTGCAGGCACTTCGCCATTTCGATGCAGATTTCTGCTGGACACCAGAAAATTCACCCGTCCTTGAAGGACAAGGAGCAATAAGCTGGCGTACTCTCTATAAAGTAAACGAGCAAAGCAACCATAACGACGATTATGAACATGTTGGTTCCCCGTGGATTGCCGACCACCCGGAAGAGTTTCGCATTGTAGAACTAAAACTGCCCGTCTCCCTGCAAAACAGCAGCTACCGCCTTACTGTTGATGAAAAAGCAGACTATAATTCCATAAAAACAATCTATGAAAATTTATGGCAGGGCAAACCTTTCCCACTAAAAAACGCTCTTGCCTGGCTGCAGGAAAACCCGGGAGCAATGTGCAATAAAGAAGTTATACAAAGTGCCATAAACAGCGAATTACAAGAGAAACGGCAACGGTGGATTTCTGTACCAAAGGTTGGTAGATGGGAATTTTTCTATGGCTAATTAAGCGTAGAACTTGGCTTTTCCACCATGAACCATTATAGTTAATATGGTTTGTTGAAATAAAAGCTACGCCAGTTTTGTCAATTTTCAATCAAATCCATTATAACATACTGATTTTAAGATAAAAATTAAAAACAACTATTATTACGGAGATAATCCATGGAAAAGGTTGTTGATGTTACTATTGCGCGCAGACAGTTTGGAACCCTTCTCGATGAAGTCTTTTATAGAGGGAATATTTTTACCGTTAAAAGAAAGGGTAAAGCTCTGGCTCAAATTGTTCCCATCCAAAGTTCTTCTTATCAGGAAGAAAAAAATATCATCTCCTTACAACAAAAAAAATTACTTGATGAATTGAATAGCCTCCCTAATATTAAAATAGATGAAGAACCTATTGAAATTCTAAGAAATATACGCAAGCAAAAAAGGATTGAAGCAAAGGGATATGACAAATAATCGCTATGTACTGGATGCAAATGTATTTCTGGAATATATCTATGGCCGTTCGCTGCAAACTATTGCAAAACAGATAATTCAGGATGGAATTCTGGAAAAAATACAGATAGTAGTTCCAAGTCTTGTTATGGACGAAATAACAGAAGTTCTTTGTGGAAATATGGATAATGCCAAAGATATTCAGAAACATTTACAATATATTGAAAAAATAACTAAAGCAAACGTAGTAAATATTACTGTCCCAAATACTACTATCCGAATGAAAGCTATAGAGATTACAAGAAATGGAAATAAAAAAAGTGGTTATCCTGAATTAACAGACTGTCTTTATCATTCTCTGGCAATTATGAGTGATGCAATTTTTATAACAAATGATAAAAAACATATTGCTAAAGTTAAGCACTTTGGCAGCATTATGGAGTTATCCGCTTATAAAACTCCATAAACAATGGAATTCAAGAAAAACAACAATGATGAATGTCTTTACTCAAGGCTGGAAACCAGGAGCTTTTTATGACTGAATGGGGCGTAAAACTCTGGTCAATCAACACCGACCACTATCTTCCAGCGGCAGTAGAACTCTACCACCAAAAACAAATTGATTATATTGAACTCTATACCGTACCGGGCAGCCTCTCCTCTCTATCCGCCTGGAAGAAATGCGGTATGCCTTTTGTTATCCACTGCGCCCATTCAATGCACCAGTTTAACCTGAGCCTGCCAGAGCAATACGCCCATAACAAAACCCTGCTTAACGAGGCATATATCTATCAGCAAGAGCTGGATGCATCTGCAATTATTATTCACCCTGGAGTCCTTGGCTCATATAAGGAAACCATCAAACAGGTCTTATCCCTTACCAAAGAACTGAACATTCCATCACACCACCTGCTGCTGGAAAATAAGCCCTATATCACGTTAACCGATGATAGAACCGCCGCCTCGTCCCCAAAAGAGATAGAGGAAATTCTTGCCGCAACCGGTACAGGCTTTGTGCTGGATATAACCCATGCAATAAAATATGCCATTGCTGTGGATAAGGATATCTGGGCTGTTTTATCGGATTTACAAAAACTTGATCCAGATATACTGCATATTTCCGATGCCCATTTGAACACCCCTCACGATGAACATCTGCATATTGGCAAAGGGGAATTTGATTTTAAAAAAATATTTTCCTACTGTTCGGCGCAAAAAATATCTATAGAAACGGTTAAAGACAGCCGATATAATCTGGACGACTTTTTAAGCGATGTATTACCCCTCAAGGAAGAGAAAGATGGTACAGTTTATCGCCGAGGTATCGAGCAATCATGAACAAAAACTGGAACGATGCCTCTCTTTTATAGATATTGCTGCAAAAGCAGGCTGCTCTGGAGTAAAATTCCAGCTTTTTAAAATAGAAGAACTTTTTGCCCCGGAAATTCTTGCCAAAAGTGAAAACCACCGTAAAAGAAAGGCATGGGAACTCCCGCTGCCCTTTCTTGCTCCCATTGCCAAAAGGTGCAAGGAGAAAAATCTCCTCTTCTCCTGTACCCCATTCTATCTGCAGGCAGTTGAAGAGCTGCTTCCCTATGTCGATTTTTATAAAATTGCCTCCTATGAACTATTATGGGACGATCTTCTTGCTGCTTGCGCCAAAACAGGAAAGCCCGTGGTACTGGCCACGGGTATGGCAACCTTGGAAGAAGTACGCCATGCCGTTAATGTTCTGAAAAAATATGGTTGCAAACACCCTACCCTGCTCCATTGCGTTTCCGCCTATCCTGTACCGCCTGAAGATTGCAACCTGAGTGCCATCACCACCCTACGTAAAGAATTTGGCGGGCAAGTTGGTTGGTCGGACCATAGCGTAAACTCCAAAGTAATTAACCGGGCAATCCACCGTTTTGGTGCGGAGATGATTGAATTCCACCTGGATATTGATGGCAAGGGAGCAGAGTTTTCCGCCGGACATTGCTGGCTACCAGAAGATATTGGCAAAACAATTAAAGAAAGCGCAAATAACAATACAAAAGAGTGGCTTTATGCCGATGGCAGCGGCATAAAAACACCTGCCACCAGCGAACTGCCAGATGTTCTCTGGCGGGCAGACCCGGCAGATGGGCTACGCCCATTTATGGGTGTGCGGAAAATATTCTAACCAACTAATGATGGTTCAAGGAGACAGTAATGATTGAGTGGCGTTTTTTACAAGCAAAAAAACAATCGAATAAAGAAACATTAGTCACATACAGAAACTGCCCTGTATGTGATAACAATAATACAAACACTCTGCTCTCTTTTGAGAATTTTCAATTCTTCTGTGATATAGAAACAGTCAATCAAGCAGACATTGTACAGCGCCAATGCAGAAAATGTGGTGCTCTATATATGAACCCCTGTTATTCTTCAGAAGGATTTGCAATACTTTTTGAACTTGCCGGAATGTCATACGGACAAACCCCTCAAAGAGCACAAGAAGAGGTTGACTGGCTGGTTAACAGGAATTTATTGAGAGATAATTGCAGGGTACTGGATATCGGATGCGGTACAGGAAAATTTCTCTCTTTGCTCCCTCATGAAGTGAAAAAAACGGGAGTGGATATAGATAAAAAATCTATTGAAAATGGTAGAAGTAAATATCCGCAAATAGAATTTATTTGTTCTGATTTCAATTCATTACGATATGAGAGAGAAATTGATATAATAACAATGTTTCATGTATTGGAACATCTCCCCACCCCTTTGGAAACGCTCAAAAACCTTGCCCAGATATCAGATAAAAAGACCCATCTTGTTATTGAAGTCCCCATAATAGAGAATGGATTAACAAATGATATAAATGGTTTTTTCAGCGTACAACATCTTACCCACTTCAGCCGCCTTAGCCTAAAAAACATATTAAAGAAAAGTGGATGGAAAATTCTCGAATGGGCAGAACAAAAAGACTATAACGGTTGTAGGGTTTTAGCAAAAAAAACAAAAACACAAGAAGATATATCGTACTCAAATGAAGAATTGAAAAATATTTATAATTATTTTCCACACTGGTATAAATCCCTCTTCAATGTTGAAAATATAATACAAAAAATAGGATCAAAAAAATGCATCATATGGGGAGGAGGGATGCATCTTGAATTCTTATATCAAACGACCTCACTATTTAACAAAAAAATTCAATTTATTATCGTTGATAGCGACATAAGTAAACAAAACAAAAAATGGCGTGGAATAAATATATATTCTCCTGAAAAAATCAAAAATATCGACAAAAATATACCATTAGTTATCTCCAGCTATGGTAATCAGGAAAATATATACAATGCTTGTGTAAAATTTGGAAAAGAAGATAATACTATTATAAAATTATACGATTATATAAGAAGGTATTAGAAACAAAATATATTATCTGCAAAGAATAATTTTTTAAGAAATTTTTAGTATAGGAAACAAAAATGAAAGTGGTGATTTTAGCTGGTGGCTATGGAACCCGACTCAGTGAAGAAACAGATGTAAAACCAAAGCCCATGGTAGAGATAGGAGGGAAACCAATATTATGGCACATTATGAAAATTTATTCTTTCTATGGGTTCCACGAATTTATTATTTTACTTGGTTATAAGGGGTATTGTATCAAGGAATACTTTGCAAATTATTATCTCCATCAAAGTAATGTAACCTTCAACATACAAACAGGAGAGATGGAAGTTCACAGCAATAAAAGTGAACCATGGAAAGTAACTTTACTTGATACCGGAATCAACAGTATGACAGGAGAAAGGATCAGACAAGCACAAAGCCATACAGGCAATGAAAGTTTTATGCTGACTTATGGGGATGGTCTGAGCAATATAAATATTCCAGACTTGTTGAACTTCCATAAAACCCATGGAAAAATAATTACCCTGACATCAGTTCAGACAAGTGGTCGATTTGGGATGTTGCACATAGAAAAAGATAACAACGTATCCAGTTTTCAAGAAAAAATAGCCGGAGATGAAGGATGGATTAACGCTGGATTCTTTGTATGTAATCCAGAAATATTTGATTATTTACAGGAAGGAAAAAATAGTGTTTTTGAGGAAAAACCTTTGTCCAGTCTTGCCAAAGACGGCGAGATGGCGGCTTATAAACACACAGGATTTTGGCAATGCATGGATACCTTAAGAGATAAAAATCGTCTTTTAAATTTATGGCATAAAGATCAAGCTCCCTGGAAAATTTGGTAAAAGAGGATCACTAAATGCAATGTAATCAAAGAGTTTATCCAGCAGTAGGAATTTGTATTCCAAACTATAATATGGCTGAAACAATTTCTGCTTCCATCAACAGTGCCTTAAAGCAGACTTACAGCAATTTTCGTATTTATATTCTGGATAATGCATCAACAGATTCTTCTTGGAAAAAGATAAAAGAATTTGGAGATACTCATAAAAATGTTAATATTTTCAAAAACAATTATCCTTTGTCTATGGCAGACAATTGGAATGCTCTTCTCCATCTGGCCGAAAAGGAAGATTTTATCAATATTCTCTCTGCTGATGACATACTAGAGCCTGGTTATATTGAAGAATGCATTAAATTATTCAACAAATCAACACAGGAACTTGGGTATATATCTACAGAAAGATACCACATAGTCAATGGAGATAAAGTTGATTTTACACAATTTTACAAATATAATGGAATCATAAAAGGAAACGAGGAATGGCTTATAAATATAAAAGGATTTCATACTGCTCCATGCCAATTACTGATTAATAATAATGCATTAAAAAATGTCGGCTATCTTACTTCTAAATTCGGATTTGCTTCAGATATGCATTTAACCCTTAAATTGAATTCACGATATGATGTTGGATATATCCATAAACCCTTAGTCGGCTATAATTTAAGTACAGGAATGACTGCAGGCATTCATAGAACAAGATTTATAACAGCACTTTTCCATGAATTAAAAAGTGACATTATAATAAACCATTTGCCTCTTCAACAGCTAGACATTTCCCAACAAGAGCTATCTATCCATATACAAGAATTTTGTGCTAAATATTGTATTAAAAAAGCTCTTATTGCGATAGAAAACAAACAAGATAAACTCGCAAAAGAGCTTTTTTTGATTGCAGTATCTTTTACCCCAGAAATAAGTTCCTTGACATTATTTCAATATATCATTGAAAATAAAGATTATAGTCCTGAAAAAATCCAATTTTATATAAACAAAGAAATTAGAGAAAGAACAACAAAAAGCAGCCCATATGATTTACCTCCAGGCTCCACTATAATAAAAGACTATTAAACAACACTTTTTACAGGACTATTTCTTTTGAAAACAAACATACTTATAACAGGAGGGACTGGATTTCTGGGAAGCCATATTGCAACAAATCTTGTCCACTCAGGATATTCTGTTCATATTCTTGCAAGAAAGTCATCAAACCTTTGCAGAATAGAACCAATACTCAATCAAGTAACCCTGCATAGAATAGAAAAAGAAATTGAGAATATATTTACCGAAACACAATATAAAGCAATTATACATACAGCAACCTGCTATGGAAGAGAGGAAAACAATCTTACAGAATTCATAAATTCTAACATCTATTTTCCTTTACAGATTTTACAAGCATCAATTAAACATAATAAAGACACATTATTTATCAACTCAGACACTTATTTCCCTAAAAATCTCAATGCTTATTCATTAAGCAAAAAACATTTTTTAGAATGGGGGAAGGCTCTTACAAATTTAGGGGGATTACGCTTTTACAATATAAAAATTGAGCATCTTTTTGGTCCAGGAGACAGTGAAGATAAATTTATTCCAAGCATTATAAAGAATTGTATAAATAATGTTTCAGAAATAAAATTAACTCCAGGAGAACAAAAAAGAGACTTCAT
>PDWI01001917.1_pt1 | contig 32859 bp, 32 predicted proteins | sample 1430891 | NCBI WGS metagenome assembly PDWI01 (sample SAMN01162508, study PRJNA174530) | Oral metagenome, whole genome shotgun sequencing project. | biome: Marine environment; feature: Marine mammal; material: Swab sample of the gingival sulcus; isolation source: swab sample of gingival sulcus... | reverse complement strand
ATTTGTAACCAAAAGCTCGGCATAAATATTATAACCATTCTCCGGTAAATCCTTAAAAGCAACCACATTATCAGGCAAATAAAGCTCATTCATAAATATATCAACTACATCCATCCCCATATCAGTAAATAGTTGAACGGCTGACTGTTTAATCTTGTCGGCATTTCTTTTAGAATAGATTTCATCCTGTTCTGTTAGATACAGTGCTTCAAACTGTTCGTCGCCAACCTGTATAGTGCCAAATAAATTGCTGCCTACACTATACTCAAAAACCGGGAATAAAATACTGTTTGACGAATGAATTTCTGCTTTAATATCAACTACTTTAGCATGCTCGCCGTACTGCAAGACTGCACGTTCTTGAAATAGACTGCTATAATTATCAAGCAGTGCCTGTTCTTGTTCATCAAAATCATCGTCTATAATACAAGATGATAATAACAGTGAAACCAATACTAATAGCAGTATCTTCAGTAGCATCGAATATTTTGTCTGTTTCATTATCGTCTCCAAACAGTGGAAAGCGCAAAGCTGAAAAAACAGTGGAAAGTTGAAAGCGTAAAGTGGAAAGGAAAGGCAAATTCAAAGGCCTAAGACCTTACAATCGCGTTGTCTATGGCAACGCTTCAATGCTTTTGCTTTCTGCTTTCCACTTTGCGCTTTCTACTTGTTATTATTGCATAAATTTAATAAAAAGACAATGTTTTAAAAGGTGACCAGCATTGTACTAATATGGTCGAAATATGGTCGAAAATTATTCAACTAATAACAGCGTTATTATGACCAAATAGTTAAAAAAACAGTGAACTAATATTGCAATTTAAGAAAAATTATTGCACATTTTAAAATTTATGTTAGAATGGTATATGTCACGCCAACGTAGCTCAGTCGGTAGAGCGGTTCACTCGTAATGAACAGGTCGTGGGTTCGATTCCCTTCGTTGGCTCCATTAAAAATAACGTAGCGATGCTACGTTATTTTTGCAATTAAAATTGCTTTTAATTTTCTAAAGCTTAACCAAGTGATAACCAACTGCCAACTGATCTAAAATTTGCTGCTCTCTTTGCTGGCAAGTAAAGATGATGATTTGTCTGTCTAATTGCGCCAAATATTGTAATAAATTAGTTAACCGTCTATCGTCGATTTGTGAAAATGTATCGTCAAATAATAGCGGTACCGGCTTGTTATCGTTTAATAGACCCGCTACAGCAATGCGTAAGCCAATGTAGAGCAAATCGATGGTGCCGGCGCTAAGTTGTTCAATTGGAACTGTTTTGGCATTTTGTCTATCGCTGACAAAGACGCCCAGTTGACCATTAACTTTAATATCATCGTATTTACCGGCGGTTGCCACTGTGACAATCTGACCGATTGTTTGGTTGACTTCCGGCATTACCGTGCGCTGTACATTGTCAATTGCCAAATCGATTTTTGTATCAATAATATCGAGAATTTGCAGGCGTTTATCATCTGCTGCACGCTGCTTTAATAACTGTTCGATTTCCTCTTCAATAGATTGCAATGAGCGACTGTTATGCTTTAGACCATCAATTTGTCTGCTGATTTGTTCGCGCTCTTTTACTTTTTCAATATGCAGGCGTTCAACTGTTGATCGCTCTTCGATTAGCTGTGGCTTTAAGGTGCTGTCAACCGGCTCTGCCAGCTCGACAAATTGTAAATCTTCGAGCTTGCGTCCGGCCAAACTCTCTGCCAATAAGTCTGCCAAATGACTGCCGGACTGCTCAATATCAATCAGCTGACGATATTTCTCGTGACACTGGTCAATCACTTCAAATGTGGCAATATCAAGCGTACTAAAAAGCTGTGCTTTGCGCCGGTTTAGGTTAACGACGTCATTTTGCAACGTTGCAAGCGTTTGCTGTGCCTGTGCCAATTTGTCTGTTAGTGCTGCTTTTTGTCGCTCATTTTTTTGATTTTCAGTGTGCTGCCACTTGGCTAGCGTAATGGCATCATTGAGCTCGGTCAGCTTGTCATCAAGCTGACTAATATCTGCCACCTGACAGTCAGCTAAAATAGCCGCACGCCGTTGGTTGCTATCCGTCAATTCGGCTTGCAGTTGCTTTAGCTGTTGCAAGTCTGCCTGCCTCTGTTGTGCCTCTATAAGTTGTTTCTTACGCCTTTTAAATAAAAAGAGAGCACTTGGCAGCAATGTCGCTAAGACGGCGCCGGCTAGGTAGATGTTGAATTTTGAAACAAAGAAAGCCAAGCCCAGCGTCAAAGCCGCCACCGATAAAAATAGCCATTGAGAAACAGTCTGACCTTTTAACGGTGCCGCGCACTTTGCCTTCAATTGCTCAATTTGTAAATTGACAGTGGCAGCTTTATCCTTTATTGCATCTAATTGCTTGATATGCTCTTTAAGATTTGCCCGCTCGGCTTGCAAGTCTGCTAAATTATCAGTTTTGCCAGTGGCGTTAAGTTTTTGCCGTTCCGCCGTCAAGCGCTCAACCGCCTGCTGCTGATGTTCTAGGGCCTGCTCAGCTGAGTGTAGTTCTTCTTTAAGGTGATTTAACTGACTGACTTGCTCGTAATTAAACGGCCGGTAGCGCTGCAAGGCATCGGCTTGTGCTGTTAACTGCGCAATCTGCTGAACCAATTGGTCGGCCTTTTGCTTTAACTGATTGTCTTCTTGCTGTTTAATCGCCGCCAATTGCCGATCGATTTGCTTGAGACGCGCCTGCGCCAATTCAATTTCTTGGCGGCGCTGCTGAGCCTGCGCTTCAAGCGCACTGATTTCAACCGCCGTGCTTTCTGCCTGTTGACGAGCAGCCGTCAATTCATTAAGCCGCGTTTCACGCTTGCCGTAACTGCTTTGTTTTCTCGTTTTTTTGCCAATTTTCTGTCTTTCTTGTTCAATTTTAGCTTTGACATTTTGTACCGAAATCGTCGCATCATTGGTTTTTTCAATATTGCCAACATAGCGCTTTAGCTCGTCGACTGCCTGTTGATCGGTTTGCTTGGCAATTTGACCAATCGACACGCTATTTTTAAACATAATTTTACTGAGGCCAAAGTGCTGTTGCCCAAATTTTGGCTCGCGATAAACTTCGTCCAGTTGATAGCTATCAGACAGTTCATTGCCGGCATCGTCGTAAATGCTTACCTTGGGATATTTGCTGCTAAAATCTTTTTCGATGGTGCGCTGCACACCATCTGTAATCGTCAAGCTACCGCTGTATTTATTGTGCCCCCACGGCTTATAGCGTTCGAGCACCTCTGTCAATTGGCGCTTTTTATAACCGGTTTTATAGGGATGATAAAACATTTGTTCAATAAAACTGTGCAGGGTCGATTTGCCGCGCTCGTTTTCGCCGTAAATGATATTAACATGAGGGGCAAGCTCAATTTGTTGGTCGCTTAAAAGGCCAAATCCCTTGATAAAAATCTTGTCAATCTTCATAGTGTGCTTGCTCCTCAAATAGCATCGTAACCCCTTGTCGATAAGCTGTTTGAAAACTTTCATCGGCTAGTTCTTCTGCAGTAAAGCAGTTGGCAAACTCGCCAATAAAGCCAGCTTGGTTAGCGTTGACAACTTGCGCAATATCAATATCGGGCTTGGTCTGATCGTCAATTTCAAAGTAGTAGAGATTGAGTGCACTAGCCAATTCAACCGGGTCAAGCGTCAGGTCGTAGCGCCGATAACCGATTAAACTTATTCTGATAAAATCTTCGCTTAAACCGGCAGTTGCCACTTTGATTTTTTCAATAATTGACGTGATGACATCAGTCGCATCAATTTCAACTTGTAATCTAATAAATCGGCGTTTACAAAAGGGCACAAATTCAAATTGTACCGTGGCGCCCAGCTTGCCCAAGACAAAACCGTGTTGTCCGCTCTCGCCAAAGTCGAGCGGTTCAAGTGAGCCGGCATAGGCGATATGAGGCGCGATAAACTGCGCCTTGTGAATATGGCCTAACCCGACATAGCTGTAGTCGAGTGCCAGTAATTTTTGTTTGTCAATATAACAGTAATTATCATCGCTAAAAACGTTGCCGTGGAGCAATAAAATATTGTGATAACCGACTTTGCCGGCCTTCAATTTTGTAAAATCAAGTGCCGCTTTAACTTCGTTTTGAAAAACGCTGCCGGTCACGGTACATTTTTTGTCTTCAAAGAGCAACGTTTCAAATTCATCTCTAATGATATGGACATTTTGTTGCCATTTGATGGCATCGTATATCTTACCATTTGATAAGGGGTCGTGATTGCCGCTAATCATAACAATTTGACAGTTGCTGATTTTGGCAAAATTATAGTTGATATCGGCCAGCAGTGCTGTGCTGATATATTTGCTTTCAAAGGCATCGCCGGTAATAAACAAAAAATCTATCTGATTTTGAGCAATATAATCGATGACGCGATAGAGTGTTTCAACCAACTCGCGGCGTCGTTCATCGCCTTTACTGACAGAAAAAGAGGCATTGTCAAATTTAAGGCCTAGATGTAAATCGCTAATCTGAATAAAGCTAATCGCTTGATTGATATTTTCCATAAATACTCCTGATATATTAACTCTTATTATTATAACAAATTTCTAAAGAGATTTGTTGTTAAACTTTTGGTGTCAGGCAACGACTCGTTAACAGCTGCGCTGTTACTCACTTGTGCCAGACACCAATCATTACGCTGGGGATGACGATAAAGTGGAAAGTTGAAAGCGGAAATGCAAAGGCGAGATCTCTCCACTACGGTCGAGATGACACGGTGGGTAGACTGGCCGAGATGACATGGAAGGTGAACAGCGCCGGCAAGTGCCAATTTAACTAAATTAATAAAATAAACAAATAGTTGTATTTTTTTTAATTTACCCCTTGCATTTTTCTACATTTATGATTATAATGATGTAAAGGAGCTTAAACATGAGTAATTCAAAATATTTATTACACACCAAAAATCTTGCCAAAAGTGCCGATTCTATTAACGGCAGTTTTAATACGCCCGATTTTAGACGCCGCCTCAGAAACTTCCGTCGCCGTGGCGATTGTTGTGGTTTAAATAGACTATTGAGGCTCAGGTTTATGCATATGGATGACGCCCGTAAGCGGCGCCACTAGAAATAGCAAAAACGTCGTCAAGCGCTCAATAGAGCGCTTTTTTATATCATTAAAATAAAGAAAGGAAAATACTATGAATAGCAAACAAAAAGTTGTATTGGCCTACTCCGGCGGGCTCGACACCTCAATCATTTTAACGTGGCTCAAAGAAGAACTGCATTACCAAGTTATCGCCGTCTGCGTCGACGTCGGCCAAAAAGAAGATTTTACGGCGCTAAAACAAAAGGCGCTGTCGACCGGTGCCAGTAAAGTTATCGTCAGCGATGCACGCAGCAGCTTTATTAATGATTACGTCTTTAAGGGGCTTAAGGCCGGGGCCGTTTACGAAGACGACTACTTGTTGGGCACCGCCTATGCGCGACCGCTGATCGCCAAAACTTTGGTTGAAATTGCGATTGCTGAAAACGCTGTCGCCATCGCGCATGGCGCGACCGGTAAAGGCAATGATCAAGTGCGCTTTGAATGTTCGATCAAGGCATTATTGCCCGAGATTAAAGTTATTGCGCCGTGGCGTATTTGGGACTTAAACTCGCGTGATGCCTTAATCGATTACGCCCAAAAACACAATATTCCGATTCCGGTCGATAAAGAAAATAATTACAGCCGCGACGATAATTTGTGGCATATCAGCCACGAGGGCGCCGCTCTAGAAAATCCGCAAATACCGCATGACCCGTCAATTTATTGGAAATGTCAGCCGATTGGCCACTATCAAAAAAGCGAGCAGCTGTCGATTGAATTTGATAAAGGCGTACCGGTTGGCCTCAACGGTCAGGTGATGTCGGCCGTTGAAATTGTTGAAAAACTCAACCAAATTGCCGGAAAATGCGGCGTTGGTGTAATCGATATCGTCGAAAATCGCCTAATCGGCATGAAGTCACGTGGTGTTTATGAAACACCGGGCGGCACGGTTTTATATCATGCACACCGCGCATTGGAAAAACTGGTATTAGACAAGGCAACCATGCACTACAAGCAAAAAATTGCGCTTGAATACGCCGATATACTGTATAATGGCCAATGGTTTTCACCACTGCGTTTAGCACTTGACGCCTTTGTTGACGAAACTCAAAAATATGTCAGCGGTAAAGTCGAATTACAGCTGCAAAGCGGCAATTTGCGCACGCTGGCGGCCAGTTCACCCTACAGCTTATACGATGAAGAACTGGTTACCTTTAATGGCGACGACGTCTACAATCAAGCTGATGCTACCGGCTTTATCAACTTATATGGCCTATCAATGTGCTATTACGGCAAAAAACACGCACAAATAGATGACTTTTTTACTCAATCAACCGGTCTAAATGACACTAGCAAGGCGGTCTAATATGAAAAAAACAATGTGGGGTGGGCGTTTTAAACAAGAGCAAGATGCCGCTTTTAAGGTAATTAACCACTCGATTAATGATGACAAATTCTTGCTGCCATATGATATCAAAACCAGTCGCGCCCATGCCAAGTGCCTGCTGCAGGCGGCAATTATCGATCAAGCCAGTTACGATGCCATCGATGCCGGCCTAGCCGATATTGCCGCTGCTTTTGCCGCCGACCAATTAACACCGGAACCGATCGATGAAGATGTTCACATGTGGATCGAGCGACTGCTGACTGAAAAAATCGGCAATGCCGGCAAAAAACTGCATACCGGGCGCAGCCGCAATGACCAAGTGGTAACCACGCTCAAACTGTGGTTAAAAGACGCTTATCGCGAGCAACTGGACAGTCTTTTGACATTAATTAAAACATTGGTCGAATTGTCAGAGCAGCATATCGAAACGATTATGCCCGGCTATACCCATCTAAAAATCGCTCAACCGATTAGTTTGGCCTTTTACTTTATGGGTTTTGCCTACAAGTTAAAACGCGACTATCTAAAGGGCGCTGATTTTTTAGAGCTGTTAGACCAATGTCCGCTCGGCAGTGGTGCCATCGCCGGCAGCAACTACCCGCTCGACCGCCAGTTGGCCAAAGACGAACTCGGTTTTGCCATTATTTCACCCCACGCCATGGATGCCGTCAGCGATCGCGATTATATTGCAGACTACCTTTATTTAAATGCATTGATTACAACGCATCTCAGTCAGCTGAGCGAAGACTTTATTATTTGGCAATCGTCAAATTACAAGTACATTACCTTATCAGATGCCTTTAGCTCGGGTAGCAGCTTAATGCCGCAAAAGAAAAACCCCGATGCGTTAGAATTGATCAGGGGCAGAGCGGCGATTGCCAACAGCCGTCTTAACGGTATGTTAGGTCTACTAAAGGGTCTACCGATGTCTTATAATAAAGATTTACAAGAGGATAAAAAGCTTGTTTATGGCGCCTATTGCGACATCATGCAGATTTTAAACGTCGTGCCAAATATGCTCAAGACAACCGACTATAATGTTACACAAATGCGTAATTCGCTCAACTACAGTTATGCCAATGCAACTGATTTAGCCGACTATTTGTCAATGCAAGGCGTACCGTTTCGCGACGCCCATTACAGCGTTGGCAAGTTGGTTGCCTATGCAATTGATCAAAATAAAGAACTGTTTGACCTGACCGCCGAACAAATAGCGGCGCACTGCCCCTTACCGGAAATCGAGCAAGCGCTCTACGACTGGCTACAATATCAGAGCAGTCTCGAAAACAAAAAAACTGCCGGCAGTACAAACCGGCAGTCGGTTGAAATGATGATTGCAGATTTTAAGCAATGGTTAAACCCAAAAACTGAGTAGCTATCTACTCAAACAGTTTGGCAATAGCCGCCTTGTTGGGCGCTTTGATAACGCCTTTTTCAGTAATAAAAGCTGTAATGTATTCTGCCTTAGTGACGTCAAACGCCGGATTATAGGCTTTGACGCCCTCAGGTGCCGTGCGACGACCAAAGCCGTTGCCGATTTCATCCGGATCGCGCAATTCGATCTCGATGTCGGCCCCACTGGTTGCCACCATATCAATTGTCGAGGTCGGCCCCAACACGTAAAAGGGAATGCCGTATTCTTTGGCCAGTATCGCAACGCCTGAAGTGCCAATTTTATTAGCGGCATCACCATTGGCCGCCACGCGGTCACAGCCCACTAAGACGGCGTCAATCTTACCCTCTTGCATAACCTGCGATACCATATTATCGCAAATCACCGTCACATCGATTCCCGCCTTGTCCAGTTCATAGGCAGTTAGACGCGAACCCTGTAAAAGCGGCCTGGTTTCATCGGCGTACACTTTAAAATTATAATGTTGCTCGTGGCCGACATACATTGGCGCCAGCGCCGTGCCATAACCCGAGGTTGCAATACCGCCGGCGTTACAGTGCGTCAATAAACCCATATTTGGTTTTAATAATGTAAGACCATGCCGGCCAATCGCCATCCCCATCGCCTGATCTTCGGCTAAGATCAATTCGCTTTCCGCCAACAGCGCCGCCTTAATCTTATCAAGCGGCAATTCTGCATTGCGTTCAAGGCAAGTCGTCATGCGCTCAAGCGCCCAGAATAAATTGACGGCGGTCGGCCGTGACGTCGCCAGATAATCACGCACTTTAATAAAATCGCTTTTAAAATCGGCATAGCGCTTTGCCGGCGACTGCCTAATGCAAACATATAGGCCAAAAGCTGCGGCAATGCCAATTGCCGGCGCGCCGCGTACGCGCAGTTTTTTTATGGCCTCAAAGATTTCAGCTGGTTGATCGAGCTCGATAAACAATTCGCGATTGGGCAATTCGGTTTGGTCAATTAAGACCAGTTTATCTTTTGTTTTATTTAAGGTCGCCGGAACAACTGTACTTATCATATTAACCTCCTATTCACTTATTAAATTCTACCATGATTTTAGCAATTTTACCACGGCGTTTTACTTAGCCCCTTTGGGGTATTATCTAAAACAGAAAAATGTGCGACCTGTCTTTAATACGAGGAGCAATCTAATGAAAGGACTATATTTCGACGGTAAAACCTTGCACTACAAAACCGATTTGGCAATGCCACAGGCCAGCGCCGGACACAGTATCGTTAAAATCAGTCATGCCGCAATTTGCAATACCGACAAAGAGATTTTAAAGGGCTATAAGCCCGATTTCAAGGGCGTTTTGGGTCATGAATTTGTCGGTGTCGTCAGCCAATCTGCCCAAAAAAGGCTGATTGGCAAGACGGTGGTCGGCGAACTAAACGAAGGCTGCGGCGACTGCATTTATTGCAACAGCGGTCGCGAAAAACACTGTGAACAGCGCAAGGTGATTGGCATTCACAATCAAGCCGGCTGCTTTGCCGAATACATGAGCATTGCCGATCATCTGCTACACGAAGTACCGGCCGGCTTAGCGCCTGAAAAAGCGGTCTTTTGTGAACCGCTGGCAGCGGCGTTGGAGATTCCCAATTCAATACATCTGCCACCCGCTACGCCAATCGCCCTATTAGGTGATGGCAAATTGGCCTATATGATCGTGCAGGTGTTGGCATTGACCGGTCTAGATGTCACGGTATTTGGTAAATCATCAAATAAATTAGCCATCTTTGAACCCTTTGCCAAGACGGCTTTAGACATTGGCGGAAACTTTGAAACGGTAATCGACGCCACCGGCTCACCAAGTGGCATTGTCGCCGCCCAACAGTTGGTGCGACGACGCGGCACCATCATTGTCAAGAGCACCTACGCCGAACAGGTAAAACTTGATCTCAGCTACTTTGTGGTCAATGAAATACGCTTGGTCGGCACGCGCTGCGGTCCGTTTGAGCCGGCGCTCAATTTGTTAAAACGCGATTTAATCGACTTTATGCCGATCAAATTTTATGATTTGGCCGATTATCAGCAAGCTTTTGCCGAAAGGCAATTTAAAGCCGGTTTCAGATTATAAGCCCTCATTGTCAGATAGTGCGTGAATAATTTTAATTTGATAGAGCTGTCTTTTTTAAGTCGCCTGCTGGCATATTTAGCCGATTTGTTTTATACTATATAGTGAAGTATTAAATAACTACCGTAAGGAGGATCGCATGAAAAAATTATTGTCATTGACTTTGGTCGCCTTGCTCTTATTCTCATTAGCAGGCTGTACCACAACGACCAGCGAGACGACAACAGAGACAACTACAACAGCTAACCAAGTCACTACAACAGTAGCTGAAAGCAGCACTGAGCAGTCAACCGAGCAACCGACTGCCGGCTTAAAAATTGCCATTGTCACCAGCCCTTCCGGAGTCGATGACGGCTCTTTTAATGAGGACAATTACAACGGCATCTTAGATTTTATCGCCGAAAGCAAACAAGGTGAAGTTAGCGCCGTTAACGAACCAACCGGCGACCCGGCTGCCGCCGTCGATACGGTTGCCGCTATTGTGGCCGACTATGACGTAATCGTGGCCTGCGGTTTCCAATTTTCCGGCATCGGCGCAATTGCCTTAGATAACCCGGACACCAAATTTATTTTGGTCGATACGTTTCCGGTCGATGCTGATGGCAACCAACTTGAATTAGACAATGTCTATGCCATGCAATTTGCCGAGCAAGAGAGCGGTTTCTTTGCCGGTATGGCCGCCGCTTTGCAATCTAAGACCAAAAAAGTCGCCGTTGTCAACGGTATCGCTTTCCCATCAAATGTCAACTACCAGTGGGGCTTTGAATCGGGCGTCAACTATGCCAATAAAAAATACAATACCGGTGTCACCATCGTCGAATTGCCTTCTTACGCCGGCACAGACGTAACCGGCGCCAATGTCGGTGGTAACTACGTCGGCAACTTTAGTGACGAGGCAACCGGCAAGGTTGTCGCCAATGCATTATTAGATGAAGGTTGCGATATCATCTTTGTTGCAGCCGGTGCATCGGGTAACGGTGTCTTTACCGCGGTCAAAGAGGCCGGCAACAGCTTTGTTATCGGTTGCGATGTCGACCAATATGACGATGGTATTAATGGCGATACTAATGTTATGCTAACTTCTGCCCTAAAAATTATGCGTATGAATGTCACCAAACAGCTGAACAATATCTTAGACGGTAGCTTTGTCGGTGCAAACGAAATCTTGACAGCCGCCTCTGACTCAACCGGTTATGTCAATATTGCCGGTCGTCAACAACTGGCGCCCGAGACGATCGAAAAGTTAGATGCCGCTTATGCGCTGCTTAAAGAGGGCAAAATCGTACCAGCTGCTAACTTTAACGACATTACACCCGAAGATTTTCCGGGACTAAACGACTAACGGCACAAGTTGAGGATTGTATGGCGATTATCGAATTAAAAAATATCACAAAGACCTTTCCCGGCATCGTCGCCAATGACGACATCTCATTGACGATTAATAAAGGTGAAATATTTGCCCTATTAGGTGAAAACGGCGCCGGCAAATCGACGCTGATGAGCATCTTATTTGGCATGTACCAGCCCGATAAAGGTCAGATATTTGTGCGCGGTAAAAAGCAGACCATCGAATCGCCCAGCTATGCCACCAGTCTAAACATCGGCATGGTACATCAACATTTTAAATTAGTCGACAACTATACCGTTGCCGAAAATGTCATTTTGGGAATGGAGCCCAATGCTAAAAAATTGGGCTTTATTCCCTATCTTAATACCAAAAATAGCGAACAAAAAATCGCACAACTATCGCAAAAATATGGTTTGGCAGTCGACCCCAGCAAGCGCATTGAAGAGATCGATGTCTCGATGATGCAACGAGTCGAAATCATCAAAATGCTCTATCGCCAAGCTGAAATATTAATTTTTGACGAGCCAACCGCCGTTTTAACACCGCAAGAAATAACGGCCTTGCTCGACATCATCAACAGCCTTAAAGCTGACGGTAAAACGATTATATTAATTACTCATAAACTGGAAGAAATTAAAAAAATAGCCGATCGCTGTGCTATTTTGCGCAAGGGCAAACTGATTGACGTGCTAAATGTCAAAGACACCGACACCACGCAAATGGCCAATTTAATGGTTGGCCGCGATGTCGTCTTTGACATCGATAAAAAACCCGCTCAGCCGGGCGATGTGGTGCTCGATATCAAACGGCTAAACGTCGTCAACAAGGTTGGTTTTGCACTGCTTAAAGATATTAATTTAAGTATTCGCAGTGGTGAAATATTGGCTGTGGCCGGCGTTTCCGGCAATGGTCAAATCGCCCTGGCCGATGCTATTTGTGGTCTACTGCCAATCAAAAGTGGTCAAATTAGCTTAAACGGCGAACTGATTAACGACCTGACTATCGCCGAACGGGTGCGCGGCAAAATCTCTTATATTCCCGAAGATCGCCAAAACGACGCGTTGATACTCGATTTACCACTGCGCGATAATATGCTGTTAAAGACGTATGACCAACCGACTTATCAACAAAATAATTGGCTGAACGATGCGGCTTTTGACAACTATGCCGAACAGGCAATTGACAACTATGACATTCGAACAGCCGGCGGTGCTCAAACCATCGTTCGTTCGATGAGCGGCGGCAACCAACAAAAGGCGATTATCGCCCGCGAAATCGATTTAAACTCGCCCTTGATGATCTTTGTGCAGCCGACCAGAGGTCTCGATATTGGTGCGATTGAAAATATTCATAAACAAATCTTAAAACAACGCGATATGGGCAAGGCCATTTTGCTGATTTCACTTGAGCTCGATGAAGTAATGCAGCTGGCCGACCGTATTGCCGTCATCTATAATGGTGAAATATTACACACGGCTGCTGCCAGTGAACTGACCACCGATCAAATCGGCGAGTACATGATGGGGGTAGTGCAACATGAAAAATAAACTGCTTAAGCACAGCGCCATCATCGTACCACTGATTGCCGTTTTAGCCAGCTTAATCGCCGGCGCAATCATCTTTATGCTCTTGGGCAAAAATCCACTTGAAGCCTATTATAGTCTATTGCAAGGTAGCGGTTTTTTGGCCAAGCCCAGCTATGGTGGCAGTCAGGGTATGCTAACCGACTTTGCCAATTTTGTCAACGCCTGGACACCTCTTTTATTGGCTTCTTTAGCAGTGGCCATTGCACTTAAGGGCGGACTATTTAACATCGGCGTAGCCGGACAAATGCTGATCGCCGGCTTTATCACCAGCATTTCTGTCGGTTACTTAGAATTGCATTGGTTGCTGGCCAAGCCATTGGCCTTGTTAATCGGCCTAGCGGTCGGCGCCATGGTTGGCGCACTTATCGGCTACCTAAAACATCGTTTTAACATCAATGAAGTCGTTTCATCAATTATGTTTAACTATATCATTCAATATGTGGTTGGCTTTTTTATTACGACGCGCTATATCAACCCGATTTCGAGGCAGTCAAACCCGATTAACGCAGCGGCGCGCTGGACGTTAACTAAGTTTCCAATCGGTGATTTAAAAGTCGATATTCCTCTCGGTATTTTGATCGCGATTCCGGCTGCAATTGCACTTTATATATTAATCGAAAAGACGACGATCGGCTACGAAATTAAGGCGGTCGGTTTCGGTAAACGGGCAGCGCGCCACGCCGGCATTGATATCTATCAAACGACGATCAAGACCATGGCCCTATCGGGTGGTCTCGCCGGTCTTGCCGGTGTCACCTATTACTTGGGCTATTTCGGCTCGATTATGCCGCGCACGCTGGCGCCACTTGGCTTTGACGCCATCGCCGTCGCCCTACTGGGCAATACACACCCACTTGGTATTATCGCTTCATCTTTTTTAATTTCAATTATCAGCAGCGGCAGCACCTATATGCGATCGACGACCGGCGTCGAGGCCGAAATCGCCGCCGTCATCATTGGTATCATCTTGTTGTTTAGCGCCTGTGGCGTCTACATCAAGAAAAAATTAACGGAGTAACTATGCAAACACTGATTACAGACGGGCTGGTCTTTGCCCTACCACTGTTCATTATGACAATTGGTGGTATTTACAGCGAAAAAAGCGGCGTTATCAACCTCGCTCTGGAGGGATTACAGGGCTTTGGGGCATTTTGTGGTGCCCTGGCCGCTACACTATTGGCCTTATATGGTGGTTTTAGTGGCGAAGTAATTTACTTATTATCGCTGTTATTTGCAATGTTGGGCGGCGCATTGTTTGCCTTGTTGCACGCCCTGCTTTGTATCAAGTTTAAGGCTAATCAAGTGATCAGTGGCGTCGTTGTCAATATACTGGCTGTCGCCCTAACCAGTTTTTTAACGCGTCAGATTAATGCCGTCTACTTTGGTAAGCCGTCTAATAAAATGATTCTTAATATTTCGTCGCGTATGCGTCTACCCGGTTTAGCTGACCTGCCCCTAATTGGCTTTATCTTTGATAATTTTTACAGTTTTCAACTGTTTATCATCATCTTGGCAGTGCTCAGCTGGTATGCCCTCTACCGCACGCGTTTTGGATTACACCTGCGCGCCGCCGGTGAAAACCCACACGCCCTCGATGCCGCCGGCATTGGCGTCAATCGCATTCGCAGCATTGCCATTTTGGTATCGGGCGCGCTGTCCGGCTTGGCCGGTATCAGCTTTGCCTATTCGATATCGGCTAATTTTTCAACGTCAATTTACGCCGGCTATGGCTTTTTAGCAATTGCTGCACTAATTTTTGGCAACTGGAAAATCGTGCCAACGCTGGCGACTTGTCTGTTGTTCGGCTTTGCCAAATCGGGCGGCTATGAACTGATCAAAATGCTAAAAATGCCCAATGCCTATGGCGATTTAATTATGACATTACCTTATGTGCTGACATTGGTACTGTTAATCTTCTTCAGCAAACACAATCGCCCACCCAAGGCGTTGGGTGATATCTACGATAAATCAAAAAGATAATAGTAAAACCGCTATTTTACACTGCTGTGAATAACACGGATAGAAAGAGGTCTAATATGAAAACAAGATTCTACAATGCACGCATTCTGACGATGGCTAACCAATTTGAAATAACCGAGGGCGAGCTGTGGGTAACAGACGATCGCATCAGTTATATCGGGCCGGCTAAACCAAGCGATGGCGAAAATTGGGATAGACAAATCGATGCCCAGGGCAATCTATTAATGCCCGGTTTTAAAAATGGCCACAGCCACTCGGCAATGACTTTTTTACGCTCTTATGCCGACGATATGCCCCTGATGGATTGGCTACATAAGCAAATTTTTCCGATGGAAGCCAAGTTAAACGACGAACATGTATATCACTTGACAAAGCTGGCGATTATGGAGTACCTCAGCAGTGGTATAACGGCCAACTTTGACATGTATTTTTGTGAGGACAGCATTGCAAATGCCGCAATTGACTGTGGTTTTCGTACCATCTTAGTCGGTTCCGTCTTAGATAATGTCGACGAAATCGCCAAACAAGAAGCACTGTTTAACAAGTACCAAAAACTACCCGATAATATCTCATACAGATTGGGTTTTCACGCCGAGTACACGACCACCGACGAGGTTATGCGCGCATTATCAGCGCTGTCTCATAAACTTAAGCAGCCGGTCTTTGCCCATAATTCAGAGACCAAAACCGAAGTTGAAGGTTGCCTAGAACGACACGGCGTGACACCGACCGTTTATATGTATGAACACGGCTTATTTGAATATGGCGGCGGCGGCTATCACTGTGTTCACCTCAGCGAGCGCGACCGCCAAATATTTTTAGAAAAAGACCTATCGATCATTACCAATCCGGCGGCCAACTTAAAACTGGCCAGTGGGATTGCCGACATCAATAGCGCTCTAAAAATGGGCATTAACATTGGCATCGGCACCGATGGACCGGCCGGCAACAACGCCCTTGATATGTTTCGTGAAATGTTTTTAGTAAGCGGCTTAGCCAAAGTTTATAGTGACGACGCCGCTGCGGTCAGCGGTTATGATGTGCTAAAAATGGCAACGCTCGGCAGTGCCAAAGCAATGGGTCTGACCGACTGTGACGTATTAGCCGTAGGTAAAAAGGCCGACCTTATCATGATCGACCTCAATCAGCCCAATATGCAGCCGCTCAACAATATTGCTAAAAACATCGTCTACAGCGGCTCAAAGAGCAATATTAAATTGACGATGATCAACGGCATTGTGCGCTATGAAGACGGCAACTATTTCATCGGCGACAGCGCTGAACAGATCTATCAAAGGGCCAATCAGATTATTGCAGAAATTAAAAACGCGCTATAAAGGCAAAATAGGATGGCCAGTTTTTCGGCCATCCTAGAGTGTCGACAAAGTCGATAATCTGCAGACTGTTGAAAATGTTCAAGTTCGAGGCGCTAGCAAAATAGCGGGCTGCAGCGTATAAAGAAATACGTAAAGTTCGATATTTTGCGCAGCAACAAAGAAATTGGGCATTTGTCATCAGTCTGGGATGGCCAGTTTTTCGGCCATCCTATTTTTATTATAAGCAAACTGTTCGGCCAGTGGTTTTAATCTCGTTAGCCGCTAAAAATACAGTTTATCAGAAACATCTCTCAGTATATCAATATCATCGTAGATAGGTTCGATGATGATATTGCCTTTTTTGTCAATCAGACCGACTTTAGTAATAACTTCGCCGGTTTCAAGTTGATTGTTGACACCATACGCAGATACCCCATGGTAAAAACCGGCAATGTAGTCGTATTGCGGCTTTAGTACGATATTGCCATTGACGTCAACTGCGCCAAAACGATATCCGGTAAATGTATCTGTTCTGATTGAAAAGATTGCTAAACCATCACTATAACTGTGTATTTCGTCATACTTTAGCGCTACAATTTGTTTACCAGCGGTATTGACGATGCCATATTTGATTGTCTCGCCAGTTTGTAAACCGACGATAAGATTGTTTGGATTCTCTTCGGCATAGCCTATGTCATCATATTGGGCCGGCAAAATTTCATTGCCCGCTTTATCGATAACACCCCATTTGCCACCGCTAATTTCATGATGCTGATAGGAACCACCAATATTGTATTTTATAAGATTATTGGCAATCGGTACTAAGAAGTCATATTTAAAATCGACCGTTACTTTACCCGACTGATCAATTATTCCCGCTTTACCATTTAAGGTGGCCATGATGATGCCCTTGAAATGACTGATAAAATCACTGATGTAAATATTATCATAGAGCGGCGCGGTGATTTCATTGCCGGCATTATCGATCAATCCTATTTTGCCATCTTTTTGGTAAGTTGTTATATCGGAATGATAGAAATCTTGTAGCGCTTGATAGTCTCTTTCGATTATTTCATCTAGTTGTTTATTCAACATACCATAACGCTCACCCTTTTTAAAAACGGCAACGCCTTTACAAAAAGACGATAAATAATCGTATTGTGGCAATGCTATTTCTTGTTTCTGCGCAGTGATATAGCCGTATTTGCCGTCTTTTTGATACACAAAATAGCCATCGCTATAGGCTTTTAAATTGTCATACTTTATATCGATTACCACATTGCCATCAAGGTCTAATACGCCATATTTTTGATCTTGCTCGACTCTAACATAACCGTTTTCAATGTCGAATAAATAATCGTACTGCGGCGCTATAATAACATTGCCCGACCTGTCTAAAAGCCCCATTTTGCCATCTTTATTAAATCGGAAATAGCCCTTATCATAATAGTTAATGTAATCATATATCGGCTCAACAACTACATTACCCGCCAAATCAATTAGCCCCGATTTTTGATTTAAACTGGTTTTGGCCAGTGGTCGCACAAAATGGTATAACAAATCTTGCTCTGTTGAAAACAGCTCATTTTTTGCACCGTAAGTCAGTGAATTGTCGGTAAATCTGACACTCTCTTTTGTCGTATATACATAGTTAACGTGAAAGAACTTTAGCGAATAGTATTGCTCTAAAACAAAATTATCGCCGATAATGGCCGTTTTAGTTGCAGCATCGTAGTCGACATTTTTGCCAAAGCTTTCGCTAATAAATCTGAGCGGCAGAAAAGTTCTGCCATCTTCAATAAAGACCTCATTGTCTAGCTTAAACTGTCGCTCGCCCACTGTCGCGATATCTGAACCAATTTTTAAGCGCATTGTCATCTGATTATCGCCCGCGATGATTACCTCTCTGCTGTCGGCTAACCATTTGACATTAAAGCCAAGTGCTTCTGCCACAAATCTAACCGGAACCTGCGTTCTAGAATTGACAATAAGCGGCTTTACATCACCAAAAATATAGTTGTCATCAACCCATATTTTTATTTCTCGGTCGTCTGTATCAGCAAAAGCGATAGAGCCGCACAATAAAAGCAATACTAAACAAGCAACTAATTTTTTCATACCAACTCCTTTTGATTGTCGTCTAACCAGACATAACCGGCTTTATCTAAATAATCGCGAAATTTTTCAAGCATTTGCCCTTTACTTGGCATAACACCCTCCTGTTATTAGTTCTAAGTTTGGTAACGGTCAATATAAACTTGTAATGCCGCTAATTTTTCTGTACTTAGCAGGCCGATAATATCACTTTTTAATTCGCCGTCAACCCTGTATTCCAGGCTATGATAAGGACCATGACGGCGATATCTATAAGCGTGATATTTAATAGTTATGTCTTGACAGCGCGTTAAATCAATGACACTTGACCTACCGCTAAGCATAAAAATATGATGACCGACAACAGCGGCATGCTTTGTTAATATTAGATCGGCCGCGCGGCTGTTTAGATAGGGATTTTGTTCAAAAAACGCCACTGTTTTTTTGAGTCTTGCTCTACTATCTTTCAAAAGATAGAGCATAGCCGCTAGATTGCCTAAGAACAGAATGATAAAAAATCCTAGTAGAACATAATCGCCTAAACCCATTTCTAACTTTTTTTCTATTAGCTGATAACCATATAATTTTTCGGCCTGCTTAAAATAATCACTTCTTAAATTGACAAAGTACACTTTGGTTGCTGAGTCAGAATTTAGCGCATTATATGTTTGACCGATAAATCTCACCGGATTGGTTTCACTTGCTGCCAATAAACGTTCTTTTGTCTCGGTTTCTTTGATAACGACGTCGATTAATTCATTGTCTTTATTTATCAAGGTCAAAAGATAGTCGCCCGATTTTTGTCTAAGATTATCGGCGCCAACCGCATTAAAACTATAGGTTTTGCCATCATCGACATACTTGGAGTGCACTTCTGTTGGGTTAAAAAACAAATTAACTCCATAAAAGATAGCAAGCGATGAAACGATTGTCCAAACAGTAACCCATAAAAGATAGTTCTTATTGTTTTTTTTAGCGATCTTTGTTCTGTTTAACATCTAATAGGGTCCCTTAATTTTGGTTTGGTTATAATACATCTTAAACTGTTCAATAGCGGACTTGTCTTCAAAGAAACGGTAGATTCTGGCCTTTTGCATACTACTGTCCCAATCGATGCCGTTCCAGTAAATTGCCAGCTTAAAACCGTATTGGTTGATATTCTCGAACATTTTTCGAAACCACTCGGCGCGATCACCACCGTACACACTGCTGCCAAATTCGGTAATATAAAACTTATAGCCTAAAAAACGCCTTTGATAATCGGGCATAAAGGCATCGTAGATGTCTTTAAATTCGCGCCACGACTCGCCATTGTAATAATTGCCCGTATTATAGCCGGTGACGCCGATAACATCGACGTACTCGGCACCGGGAAAGTAATTGGTATAGTGGTTCCAACTGAAATCGGGAAAAGATTTTTCGTTTGGATTGAACACAAAAATAGCGTTTTGGCCACCGTTTTCAGTTATCAATTTATAAATGTGTTTCCAAAGGGCGATGAATAGACGACTATCTCTTTCATAATGTAGCGCATTATACGAACACCAATCGCCGTTCATTTCATTGTTAAATCTAAACAAAACAGGACCTTCGATACCGTTGATAGACTCTGCCAATTGTTTTAATTTTAGATCATAGCGACCATTTAAGACGTCGTATACGTAGTCACTTGAAAAGTTGTTGCCTAGACTGGTTTGAAAGGTCAGCTCCAGAATGCGACCATCATCATACAATTCTTTAAAATGAGCATTATTAAAGTAACTGGCCAAAGAATAGTACTCTAACAGATAATCAAAACGCAGTTGGTTATGCTTTTCAAAATTACTTAAAATACGCATGCTGTAAGGTGTGCTTGGCTCAAATATGCCCATTTGAGTTTGCGTCGACTGATTGAATACGCGATTGTAAAAGGCTTTTGTTTCAATTGACCAATAGGGGTTTTCAAGTCGCCTAATCGGTTGTTCATTAAGCACTTGGTTGGGAACCTTATCAATCATGTTAAAACGGTTTAGATAATCAAGCGGTTCAATTGGTTGATGCGAACTAATTTGTATGCTATAGACTTCGCTTTCATTTTTAACGATGTCGATTAACGCATGGTACAAGTAATTGTCTTTAACATATTTGAGCGGTGGACGCTGCCACTTGATAATGCGCGCGGTATGACCTAGGTAATCGATGTACTGGTCAGATTCAAGTTGTATATGATTATTGCGGTAAAATCCCCTATTAGAATAATCTAAGTAGCCGATGGCGCTGTGTACTGTGCCACTAAAATCATCGTAAAAAATGTCAACGATTGTCTGATCGTTAAAAAAGACCGTCTTAACCGCTGCATTGCTGTTGTCAATGGCGAAGCCGTTAGCATCAAACGTAAAGCCATAAGCGGCATTTTGGTAGCTAGGCGGTGCCATATTTGCTGCGCTCAAATCTTCGGCATAGGCTAAATTGCCAATAAGTAATAATACTAAAGCCACCAAAAATAGTCTTAATTGATTAGTAGGTTGTTTCTGCATAGTAAGTTAACTCCCTTTAAAGTTTTTCGATGTAATCGAGTTCGCTCCAGAGCGGCTCTAACCCGCGTGCCGCCATATAATCTGTCAAATTAGTGGCATTGTCCTCGGCGATGGTTTGATTAAGCCAAACCGTGTCGCATTCACCACATAAAAAAATGGTTTCGTTGGTCTGTTTGACGACGACGCGATAGATTTCGCCTTGCCCGTCGCAAAATGGACATAATTTACTCATATTGCCTCCTATTTTTTGGGATAGGCCGTGATAATATCGGAAGTGCCGTCGCGTAGTACCAACCTAATCATCTGCTCGCCGTCGCTGCCAATTACGCGCCCCATATCGACGTCGTAAACGCGGTTACCATTGCCCTGTACTTTACTATAAGCGCCGTCGCGTTGTTGCCAAGCCTCGTCAATTAATGTTATAAGGCCGGCTTTATCGCTGTCAAATACCGAATGTATCGGCTTATCGGGGTTTGGCTCTAAATGGGCGAAAACGTGATAGACGCGGTTGCCCTCTTTGGAACCCATGCCGTAAAATAGCCCGGCCGGTGAGCGCCAACCGACTACTTTGCCGTTTTTTTCGATTTCTGTCAGTAAGCCAAGTGCCACTAAGTCGTCAATTGTTTCTGCCTGGGCCGCTTGCGTCGTAACTGTTGTCGTCTCAGGTGGACCGGTCGTATTGTCAGTTTGGCCAGCCGATGATGTCGCCACTTCATTTGTTGATGCACTAGTGGTCTGTTGACTGGTGGCAATGGTCTCTGCAACCTCGCTAGTTGTATTACTATTAATTTTGGAGCCAACAAAATTAATCCCCCAAATCACCAGCAAAATCAATAGCGATATTATTATTCGTTTGGTTTTTTTGTTCATAAAACCCCCGTTTCTCTGATTTACTCTCTATTATACGCCAAAAACGTTTTTCAATTCCTATTCGGTCACTTTTTGTGTTTTCATTCGGTCGTTTTTTGATTGACCTTATAATGATAGACTTGATCAGCCAATCTACCAAAGTCGGCAGCGCTTAATTGCTCGGCGCGAGCTGCAACATCTATCGCGGCACGTTGACAAATACTACGGATAGCCGCTTTATCAATATTTAAATTTGTGCTGAGCGTATTGAGTAGCGTCTTACGACGCTGGGCAAAAGCGGCCTTAACTGTTTTGAAAAAAATTTGATTAGACTTTAATGTCAGAGGCGGCTCGGCTAAAACAGATAATCTAATTACCGCTGAATCCACTTTAGGTGGCGGCATAAAAACGCCCTTGGGCACGATAAACAGTATTTCGGGGTTGGCATAAAACTGGGCGCTGACCGATAGTGCGCCGTAGGCCTTACTGTGCGGCTTGGCGTTAATGCGCTCGGCCACTTCGCGCTGGATCATCACGACGATATCCGATACGGCAACCCCGGCCTCTAAAAACTGCATGATAATCGGCGTCGTAATATAATAAGGCAAGTTGGCAACCACTTTAACGCGTTTACAACCGGCGAATTTTTCGGCAATCAAGGCGTTTAAGTCGAGTTTTAGAACGTCTTTTTTAATCAGTTCAAAATGTGGCGCTGTGCTAAAATGGTCTTCTAATATTGGCCAGAGCGTCTTGTCGATTTCAACAGAAACTACTTTTTTTGCCCTGTCTAGCAATTTTTCTGTTAATGCGCCAATGCCGGGGCCAATTTCCAACACGCCGTCCGCGCCATCAATCTCAGCGCCCTCAGCGATTTTTGTCACGATATTATCGTCAATTAAAAAGTTTTGCCCCAGGCTTTTTGAAAAGCTTACACCGTGCATGGCCATTATTTGTTTAATGTAGTTAATTGAAGTTAGCTTGCTCATCACAATTTTCTTTTCTACTATTTCAGAGATTTCTCCACTACGGTCGAAATGACATCCCGTGCTTTCTACTATATTATTACTCTAAATCAATTATCACCAGCTCAGGGCGATTAAAGATACGCGGCACGTGGGTCGACGTATGGGTCAAGCCGCGGCTAACAATAAAGACTTTGTCTGCAAAATTATAGCGGCCACCGGCGTAGCGTGGAAAAAGGCCTTGCCCCGGTGAAAACAGACCATTTAATAAATACGGTATGCGCCACTGCCCGCCATGTGCATGGCCGGCTAACATTAAATCAAAATGTCCTTTAAGGTAATCGTTTATCAGTTCGGGGCGATGCGTTAGCAAAATATGATAATGTTGACTGACATGGTTGCTGACCGTCGCCAGTTGCTTGGAAAATCTCGACTGATCCTTTAGAAAAAGATCAATTTCCGGATCGTCAATGCCGCTAATGTCGATGATTTGACCATTAATTTCAAATTGTGCCGTTTCGCCCTCTAACACCGTTATATTATAATCTCGGACGATTTGCTTTAAGCGGTCAATTTCGTTGCTCCAACAATCGTGATTGCCCGAAACATAGTAACAGGGATAGCGCTTTGCCAATTCTCGTAGGGTAACAATTGTGTTGTCATGCGCTATTACATCGTCAAAAATATCACCGCCCATTAAAACCACATCGGGCTTTTCGGCATCTAGTAAGCTGAATAGTTTTTCTTGATTATCACCAAAATCTTGTGAATGTAAATCGGTCAACAGCGCGATGCGCACCGGTTGAACAATTTTGTAGCTGGACACACTATAGTGAACCACTTTTAATCTGGTATCAAATGCAGTAATTAGCAATAGAATTAGCGCAATTAGAGCGATGACTGTAACAATTTGTTCTCTGCTCATTATTCTGTCCTCTTTGTCATTTTTTTGTGTCGGCTTAGACAGCCCGAAAGCATTATAATCTCTGTGTTAAAAAAATGCTCTTGAAAGACAACTTGCCGATAAATAGCTGCACAATCATACTGACTTTGATCAGCAGCAACTACCCATTTATCTTCATTGTCATCTATGCGACGCACGATTGCAATAACTTTTCCAGTAAATATAGTAAGCGGTTCTGTTTCACCCAGTATGTATGCGTCTTGGGCTTCGCCATCATCCGCCAAAATACCGTCTATATAACCGTAATTTAGCGGGTATTTTAAATCGCAATAATTGGGATGCGTGCTACCGCATGGTCGGTCTATTGTTACGGTTACCATGCTTCCTAACGCCTGAAAACTCTTGATAAAGCGCGCTAAGGCTGTTTTGTCAACTTGATACTTATTTAATCTTTGCAGTAGCTGTTTGGCATTAGCATAACCGATATGAAAGGCCTCGCCGACTGCTATTCTGAGCGCTTTGGAATTGGCTCTACCAGCTAAGCCAAGCGATACGATATCGCTTTGTGTATAAATAGGTGCGACATCATCTACCTCGGCTTTGGCATTGGCCAGCGCCGTCACTATTGCCTCGCCACCGGCGTTTTCAACGCCGATATCATTACCTTTACGAGCAGCTGCTCTACTGATATAGGCCTGTTTTAAATTGCCTTTGATGCGCTTTGTAATGTCTTTTCTAATGCGCTCGCCGGCAAAGTCGGGATCGGTCAAGATAATGATGCCAACGGTGCTGGCGGCATATGCAATGCGCCGATAGGTTTCAGCCGAGATGGCAAAACCGTGTGTTATGATGATTTCGGCATCGACAAAACGCTTGATGTTGGCCGCATCATCGCGACCTTCGACGACGATAACCTGCTTTATTCGCTGTTTCATTGGGTTCCTTTATTTATTAATTTAATCACTTTGCGCATTGCCGTGCTAATTGCCAACTGTTTCATTTCGGCCAAGCTAACCCAGCGGCAGTGCGGAAAATCGACTTGGTAAATGGCATTTGTCTGATAGCGAACCACTTTCATCTGCCATATCTGGTGCGTAAAAACGTGTTTGACCTGACCGACCTCAGCGGCGCCGGATAATTCGATCGCAAAGTTTTCACGTACGTTGTCAGCTAAATTATCGGCTGCCAAATCGACATGTGGAAAGGCCCAAAAGCCGGATAGCAATGCGCCGTCTTCTTTTTTATACATCAGATAGCGGTCATTATAAGTAATTAAAGCCACCTCTATTTGTTTGGTGGGCGACTTTTTCTTTTTTGATTTATAGGGCAGCTCTGCTATTCTACCCGTTTTTAACGCCAAGCAATCAGCTGATAACGGGCAAACTTTACAATGCGGATTTTTGGGCGTACAAAGCGTTGCCCCCAGTTCCATTAAGGCTTCTGTAAAGTCGCCTGCGCACCTTGGCATTAAATCTAACACTATCGCCTCAACCGCTCGTTTGGTCGATTGTTTGGCAATATCGGCCTCGTTTGCAAACAGTCGACTAATCACGCGCAAAACATTGCCATCGACCGCCGGCACTTTAAGATTATAGGCAATGCTCAAAACCGCACCAGCCGTATATGGCCCAACGCCGGGCAAGGCCAACGCCGCCTGTAAATCGGCGGGAAACTTGCCATCATGCTGCTCGACAATGGCACGTGCGCAGGGAATAAGTCGCTTGGCACGCGAATAGTAACCAAGCCCTTCCCACAGCTTAAAGACCACATCAATATCGCCATCGGCAAGAGCATAAACATCGGGATAGGTTTTAATAAAGCGCTCAAAATAGGGAATGACCGTCACGACTTGCGTCTGTTGTAACATAATTTCGGACAGCCATATCTGATAGGCGTCTTTGCTGCCGCGCCAAGGCATTTGACGTGCAGTAACATCAAACCAAGCCAATAATTTTTGCGAAATCGCAGGTTTCATTTAGTCTTCCATCAATAATTTTAGCAGTTCTGTATAGTTTTTAACACAGTATGTCGGCACGATTTCATTGCATTTTTCAATGCGATTTTGATACCAACAACTGTCGATTCCACTGTTGATGCCTCCTAATATATCTGAGCTTAGACTATCACCGATAATTAGACATTCGCTCGGCGTAGCTTTCAAAGCCGTTAATACTTTTTCAAAAAATAAAGCTTGTGGTTTACTGACAGCCAGCTCGGATGAGATAAATACCTGCTCAAAAAACTGTTCTGTGCCGGTCTTGGCTAGATGTGGCCGCTTAACATTGGCAAAACCGTTGGTGATGGCCGCCAGTCGATAGCGGCTGCTCAATTGGCGCAGTAGCTGGTGTACCCCATCAAATAAAATTGGATTGTCCGCCAAAAGTTCAACATAACGATCGGCCGCCGCCTGATAATCGCCTTGATAATTGAGCGCCTCTAAGGTCTTGCTGATACGCCTAAAATTGACGTCGTCAACCGATAACTGACCGGCCTCAACCGCCTGCCAACAGCTTTTATTTTCAGTACGATAAACTTCAATCGCTCGGCTGTCGACAGTGCCAAACAGCGATTTGAGCAATTGGCTTAAAGCGACCGTTTTGCCGGCATCAAAATCAAATAATGTATTATCTAAATCGATTAATAACCACTTATAACGCTTCATAGTAAACTCGCTTAATCAATGCCAAAAAAGCGCTTGGCATTTTGACAAGTCGCCGCCGCCACCTCGGCATAGCTGATACCTTTAATATCGGCTACTCTTTGACAGGTATAATGTACATAGCTCGGTTCATTGCGCTTGCCGCGAAATGGTACCGGCGTCAAATAGGGTGCGTCGGTTTCAATCATCAAGCGGTCAAGCGGCACTGTTTCAACCACTTCGACCAACTTGCGCGTATTCTTAAAAGTGACCGGCCCGGCAATTGAAATATAAGCGCCCAACTTAACGTATTGCTTGGCCAGCTCGGCACTACCTGAATAGCAGTGCATTAACACACCGGTCGCAAAGGCCTCTTCTAGGCGCAGCGTATCAAAGACCTCGCCGTCGGCCTCACGTGAATGAATGATAATTGGCAACTGCAAGGTCTGCGCCAAGCGTATTTGCTCGACAAAAACCATGCGCTGCACATCGCGCGGCGAATGGTCATAGTGAAAATCGAGCCCAATTTCACCGATTGCCACCACCTTTTTTTCTTTTGCCATATCGGCAAACATATCCAGCGTCATTTGGTCACAGTGTTTTGCCTCGTGCGGGTGCACGCCAATAGCGGCATACATCATATCGTAGCGCTTTGCCAAATCAAGCGCTGCCTTACTGGTTGCCAAGTCGCAACCGGGATTTAAAATATAGCCTAAACCGCGCGCTTTGGCGCGCTCTATCACTTTGGCGCGGTCGTCGTCAAAACGACTGTCATCGACATGTGAGTGCGAATCAAATAACATGATAACCTACTTTCTGTAAGGTCATTTTAAGACACTTGGGCACCGTCGTCAATATCGGCCGATAAAAGCACTAATTTATCGCCCTTTTCAGCCGCCAAAATCATGCCGTTAGACTCGACGCCACGTAATTTAATCGGCTTAAGATTGGCCACCCAAATCACTTTTTTGCCAACCAACTCATCAGGCTTAAAAAACTCGGCAATACCCGATACGACTTGCTTTTGTTCCGGCCCAACTTTTAATTGTAAAACCAACAAGCGATCAGCTTTGGGGTGTTTTTCGCATTTTATAACTTGCGCTACCTTAAAATCTAGTTTGGCAAAATCATCATACTCAATTTGCTTTTTAATTTCAAGCGGCGCCTCTTTGCCAATTGCTTTGATTTCGTCAAGTGCTGCCAGTTCTTCGGCTAAGTCAATGCGTGGAAACAACACCTCACCTTTCAGCACCTTTGTGCCGGCCGGCAATAGGCCAAATTGTTCGGCTGTTTCATATGCCGTTAAAGCGCCCTCGGCAATCGACAATTGTTGCCAAATTTTGCGTGCGGTGTGAATCATAAAGGGTTGAATTAAGACCGCAATAATGCGAATGCTCTCCGCCAGATTATAAAGTACTGTGCTAAGCTGATCGGCTTTCGTTTCATCTTTGGCCAAAATCCAAGGCGTCGTTTCGTCGATGTACTTATTGGTGCGGCGTACAACATGCCATATTTCCTCTAAAGCTGCCGAGAAATTTAGATTATCCATACAACTATCGACTTTGGTTAATGCGCTTGTCGCGACCTGTTTTAAATTATCGTCAAATGGCGTTGTCGCCAGGGCGCCACGCAGCTGACCGCCATCGTATTTTTCGATCATGCTGACCGTGCGTGACACCAGATTGCCTAAGTCATTGGCTAGGTCAGAGTTAAGTCGATTAATTAACACCTCGTTGTTAAAGTTACCATCTTGGCCAAAGGTGTATTCGCGCAACAAGAAATACTTTAGCGCGTCGACGCCGTAGCGCTCAATCAAAACGACCGGATCGACGATATTGCCCTTTGACTTGCTCATCTTGCCACCGTCAAACAGTATCCAACCGTGGCCAAATACTTTTTTGGGCAAATCAATGCCGAGCGCCATTAAAATGGCAAACCAAATAATGGTGTGAAAACGCACAATTTCCTTGCCAACCAAGTGCACATCAACCGGCCAATATTTATCAAATTTAGCAGCGCCATCTTCCGGATAACCGAGCGCCGTTATATAATTTGACAAGGCATCCAACCAAACGTAGATAACGTGCTCTTCATCTATCGGCACCGGAATCCCCCACTTGAATGTACTGCGCGAAATACACAAATCTTCTAAACCGGGTTTGATAAAATTATTGACCATTTCATTAACGCGCGATTGCGGCTCTAATATTTCAGGATTCTTTTCAAACAATTCTAATAGGCGGTCTTGATACTTTGACAACTTAAAGAAGTAGGCCGCCTCTTTGGCCGCACTAGCCGCGCGACCGCAGTCCGGACACTTGCCGTCTTCGAGCTGCGACTCTGTCCAGAACGACTCACAGGGTGTACAGTACATGCCCTCGTATTCACCCTTATAGATTTCACCCTTTTCATAGAGCAGCTTAAAGATAGTTTGAACGCGACGCTCGTGATAGTCATCGGTCGTGCGAATAAAGTGGTCATAGCTGATTTCCATCGTATCCCACAACTCTTTAATTTCGGCGACGACTTCGTCGAGAAACGCCTTAGGCGACTTACCGGCCGCTTTGGCGACATTTTCAATCTTTTGACCGTGCTCATCGGTGCCGGTTAAAAACATCACGTCAAAACCGCGCGCCCGCTTGTATCTTGCAATGGCATCAGCTGCCACCGTCGTATATGTATGGCCAATGTGCAGCTTACTGCTCGGATAATAAATTGGTGTCGTCACATAATAAGGTTTTTTAGTCATCGCCTTCTCCTTTCGGCAAATAAAAAACTTTCATCCCAAGGGACGAAAGCAACTTCCGCGGTACCACCCTAATTCTCAAAAGAACACTTAATAACCAACTGGTTGACGCTTAACGCACGCCTGACGTCACGAGCTCATCTATCACTCACCCATGCTGCTCCAAGACCATCTTCACCGCTTTATCAACACCATCTTTCAGCAAATGATGGCTCTCTTTAAGAAGACTCGGCAGTTACTCATCTCTTCAACGCTTTACCTGCTCAGTTTATCACGAAATGCCGTTTTTTACAATCATTTTTATAAAAGGGCTGTTACGAAATGAAAACGATCATTTTGCAACAGCCCCTTAGTTACACTTTATTTTAAAACTTATTCTTTAGCTTCTGATACTTTCCAGGCTTGCCATACTTTACCTACCAAATCCGAACCCGGCTTTAGCGTTGTTTTGCCCGGTTTCCAACCCGACGGTGTAGCTTCGGTGCCTTTAGAGTTCCTAACTAATTGGAAGGCCTTTAATTGCCTAATTGACTCGTTGACATTGCGGCCAACCGGCGGCGTTAGCACTTCATACCCTTGCACGATGCCGTCCGGGTCGATAATAAAGCGACCGCGCGTGTCGATACCTGCCTCTTCGTCATAGACGCCGTAAACTTCTCCCAATTTACCGCCGCCATCTGAACCCATTTTATAAGGAATGCCGCCTTCAACCATTTTTGAAAGCTCTTGATCGTTCCATACTTTATGCACAAACACACTATCGACGCTGATTGAAATAACTTCAGCACCTAATTCTTGAAATTCACTATATCTATCAGCAACTGCTGATACTTCGGTCGCTCAGACAAAGGTGAAATCGCCGGGGTAGAAACAAACTAATACCCACTTACCCTTGTATTCGCTCAGTTTTACCGTTGTAAATTCGCCCTTGTGATAAGCCGGTATTTCAAAATCAGGGGCAGGTTTTCCTACTTTAATCATGCTTTGACTCCTTTCGTCTTGTGAGTTTGCAACACCTGTCGTCTGCGCAGTAGAATCATCAACTTTTGCTACCACACTGCCAGCACGGCAACCCGCTGCTGTTCTTACTTCTGACATACTGTCCTCCTCAATGCTGCTTTTGTAAATATGATATTTGGATATGTTGGCAAACCTCTATGCTAAATTGACAACTATCCATTTGTAATTATAACACAGTAAGCACAATATGTAAATTGTAACCATTACAAATTTATATTTGATTTAATGCGCTCATCTTAGTGCCCATTATATTAAAGTTGCAGTCTGAGCTAAAATCAAAAACAACTAGCTGTATTGTGCACAATATAACAAAATATTACAAATTAGTGAAAAAGTATTTTTTCTCTTGTACAGTATGGCGATATGTGATAAAACTATACAATAATTAGGGGGGAATCCATGAGCAACAAAATTGAGCAAATGCTAAATGACTTAAATTTATATACTGTTAGCAAGCTATCGATCCAGAACGATAACAAGAGTGTGGCGGTTGAATTTATCGACGATTTAGCCAATAAACATATGGTTGAATTTAGCAATGTCGACACTTATTTGTTTTTAGATGACGATATATTGGCACACTTAAATGACGATCACGCGCTAAGTGGTGCCATTACCTATTTTCGTAATCACAATAGTTCAATTGTAGCGGTTAGCCACTACGAAGACGGCTCAGTCGAAGAACGCGCCGTGGCCAGCCCTAATATTATTCTTAATACTGAAACCGCCAGTATTATGCTCGAAGCCAAAAAAATGACGATTAACGGCCAAAGCTACGCCCTTGATCGGTTGTTAAACTAGCGCCTGTCGTGGCGCTTATTTTTTTTGCCAAACAGCTTTAATGGCCTTGCAAAGCCAAAGTTTTAGCAATTTATCAATAAAATTGTTTAAAATATAGTCAATTCATCATATAATAGAGTGGAATGTGAAAAGTCTATTTAAGAGGAGCCTACGATGAATAATTTTTATGCTTTAGCTTCAGTTTTTGATTCGACCATGACGCTACAGGAATTCTTTTTAATTATTTTATGGTTTGTGTTAATCGTCATGATCGCCATGTTAATTGGCATATTATTTACTACTTTTCAAGCGATTAAAGACATTAGAAATATTATCAAAGAGAATCGCCAAAACATCAATTTGATTCTTAACGAAGTGCCGACGATTACCAAAAATGTCAAAGAGGTAACCACCGAGGCCAGCCACGCCGCGCAGGTGATTCGCCCAACGGTCAACAATATTGCCGATACAGCCGAGAGCATTACCGGTACATTAAAGGACAACAACCCGGTCAACGAGGCGATTGTCAGCGCTTATAAAACGGTTAACAATGTTCACAAACTGGTCGATAGCGTCAATAAAAAAGGCGAAAAAACAGCCAAAGAAACCGTCGATAAAACCACAAAATAGAGTTTGTTATTCTGTTAAAAACTAAAAGCCCAATTGGGCTTTTTTTATATATTTGCAATTTATATATTGCATTATGTAATATATTGTGTTATAATTGCAATGTGAGGAACTTGAATATGAAAAATCTTAAATTAAAAAGTGCACGCGTCGCCAAGGATATGACGCAAGATGATTTAGCCAGAGCTATCGGCGTCACCCGTCAAACAATTGGCCTAATTGAACTAGGCAAATACAACCCAACACTTAACCTGTGTCTACAAATCTGTTGGGTATTGGACGTATCGCTCGATGAAATATTTTGGAGGAAGAACGATGAAGATAAAAGATGAAAGAATTATTCATGAACACAATCTGATTACAGCAAGAGCCTATGCCATCATATTAATCGGTATGACGTTGGTAACGTTTTATCGCATATATGTACTCAATCAAAGTTTTGCCGAGTACAAAGATTATGTATTGGTAATGTTTGCAGCGATGTTATATACGCTGTTTATGACTGTCAAAAAAGGTCTCTATCACAACTACGCACAAACTAGTAGCTCACTGCGCTTTAAACTAGGGGTAAGCATTGCCGCCGGCATTAGCGTCATGCTTTCAAAATTTTTATCCGGTCAATCTATAAATTTACTGGATTTTATTATTGCCGGTGTCGTTACCTTTGCTGTTAGCTTTACCACCATCAACATTGCCATAAAACGGAAATGCTACTGGGAACAGACGGCCTAAAAAAACTAGCCAACAGCCATGTCATCATCGTCGGTCTGGGCGGCGTCGGTTCTTACGTCGCCGAGGGTTTGGCGCGCAGTGGCATTGGCCAATTGACGCTAATTGACAACGACATCGTCGACGCCAGCAATATTAACCGGCAAATTCAGGCCACTAGCTTAAATATCGGTCAAGCTAAGGTAATTGCTATTAAAGAACGGCTATTGACAATTAATCCCCGATTAAAAGTTACGGCTAAACAAGCGCTTTACAATGCAGCCAGCGCTGATCAACTAATTGATAAAGACGCCGACTATGTCGTCGACGCCATCGATATGGTCAGCGCTAAACTGCATTTAATTAACCACTGCAAAAAAGAGGAGCTGGCGATTATATCCAGTATGGGAACGGCTAATAAACTAGACCCCACCAAGCTAACCGTTGACGATATTTATCAGACGACAACCGACCCGCTGGCGCGCGTAATGCGCCGTGAACTGCGCAAGCTGGGCATTGCCGCGTTAAAGGTCGTTTATTCGACAGAAGCACCGTTAAAGCCAAAAGAGGTGTCCACAACTGATGACGAATTGCCAAAAAAACGCCCCACGCCCGGCAGTGTCGCCTTTGTGCCATCAGTGGCCGGTCTGATTATTGCCGCTGAAGTAATTAAAGATTTGCTTGGTTAACACAATCTACTTCCAAGTTGTTACCAATCGCCTCTTATTGGCTACACAATCTGACAGATAAAGATTAATCAGTGTTTGATAGGGAATACCCGTTTTTTGAGATTGCTCTTTGAAATATTCAATTATTTCGTTATTCAAATTAATCGTTATCTGTTTTTTTACTTTTTTGGCATAAGGATTTTTCAC
>PDWI01001853.1_pt1 | contig 32860 bp, 27 predicted proteins | sample 1430891 | NCBI WGS metagenome assembly PDWI01 (sample SAMN01162508, study PRJNA174530) | Oral metagenome, whole genome shotgun sequencing project. | biome: Marine environment; feature: Marine mammal; material: Swab sample of the gingival sulcus; isolation source: swab sample of gingival sulcus... | reverse complement strand
ATGGGCATTATGAGCGTTAGGCAAAAGCGAGAGAACGTTTCTATTATGCTCCAAAGCGGACAGCCTGCGAAGTATTAATAGCAATTCAAGTGTTTATTTAAAAAACAATATTTCGTTTCAATCGCAGTTTATAAAGTTAACTAAGCCGTAAGATACCTACGTTGTCGCTAACGCTCCGCCTCTGTATGACACGGCTTGTAGTCCTGCGTTAAGATTATCACGTTGTCGCTAGGGCTCCGCCTCATATTGACAACGCAGGAAGTATAAGCTTAATTAAAAAACGGCAATAAACCTAGGCATAGGTACATTGCTATCATCCAAAGCCCTGGGAAAAGTTCAAAGATTTTAGCATTTTTTGCCGTTGATTCTTTGGCAAATCGTAGGCTAATGTAACAAGCAAAGCTATAAAAAATCGCGAGGACGATTAGCGTCTGCACACCGACGCCAACTTGAAAAGCAGCGAGAACAGTGCTAATAAAGGACACAGTCATACAAATCATCCAGACAAGCATGGCTTTTTTCGCGCCCCAAATTTGTGTATAGGTATCGACGCCGTATTCTTCGTTTTCTGGCGCTCTCAGTTTCCGTCCAACTTCGACGACGGTACCATCGCAAAAACCAGAAATCATAAAGACTAAAATACCAAAACTAAAGGGGATATCTCTCGTATACCAGTAAATTGCTGTCGAATACATATCGATTAAAGGCATAATTACCATGTGTGATAATAAATAAATCGTGTGCCGTGGTTTTAGCCAATTCGGCACAAAAAATTCCACCGTCATTAAGCCCAAATAGGCGTAGACAATTACTAAAAGTTTTAACAACTTGGGTGCGAGTAGAATCGCCATAATTATTTGTAAGGCGATTAAGATATATGCTAGATGGCGTAATGATTGTAACGTGATTATGCCTCTTTGCACGGGTCGGTAAGCTCTATACTTACTATCTTCTTCAAAGTCTTTATGTTCATCGGCGATTCGTAAGAGCATAAAGAAAAAAAGTGTTGAAAGAAAGGCAATTAAATATTCAACCGTGCTAATACTAGGCGCTTTTGCCTGGAGATGACTGCTATAACTGATGGCGCAAAAGCTAAAAGCACCCATCATTGGAATGTATTGAATTAAAGGAAAACGCTCTTTTTGATAGATTATCCATTTTTTCATTGTTGTACTCCTGAATAATTATTGTATTACTGTCAATTATACCATTAATTTTTATCCAGCACAATAATAGTTCAAAATTGAATTAATATGACAACGCGAGGCAATTGAATAGTTATAATTTAAAAAGTATTGGCATTTTTTATAATACCAATACTTTTAGTGTTTTTATAATTGTTTTTTTAATTCTAAAAGTTTACTTTGATTTAGCCCCGTGTATTTATTAACCAAGGCTATTTCCATTCCCGATTTTAACATTTCTAAAGCTATTTCTTTTTTGCCTTGTTCCAGACCTTCTTCTTTCCACATTTTGATTAAGTCTTCTTCTGTAATATCTGCAAACGCGTGTGCATACATCTTTATCACCTCGTATTCTTTCTTTTTTAAATATTTTCGCATAATATCTCTATCAATGTAAATCTTGATAGCATCTCTTATAACATCTTTTCTGCTTTTTCCAAGTTTTTTCTGCTCGCGAATTACTCGGCAAAAATTTATATATTCACCTAGTACATTATCTTTTTCAGGCACACAAATGACTTTTACCTTTAAATCCAAATCTGACTCTAGCATTTCATGCTCATCCTGCATTAAATCACTCAATCTAATTTCATGATTTTGCATTTTTCTTTTACCTGTATAAACAGTAAATAACTTAATCTTTGGTATCTTTACTACTGTATCTCTATAGAGTCTTGTGAGCTTGCGTTCTGGGTGCTGATTCCTTAAATAAATTTTCAAAGAATTAGAAACATAAAATAATAACCTCGTTGCAATATTTTTGCTATACGTACTTTGAGCTTCAGCTAGAATAATCAAATTATTATCGATTACAAAACCAAGGTCATTATATAAGTTATTGACTAATACTTTTTCTGAATTTAAAAGTTTAATGCTATCCTTCGTTAAGTTTTTATTACTAGCATCACCAATTAAGGTGTGATAAAGCTTTGATAAATTATTTTCAAATGTAAAATAATCAAAAAATACTCTATCATATATATTATATCTAGCTGTCGCTTCAAATACAATATTATTATTGTTCATTTGTTACCCCCTTTCTTTTAAATTATAACTATAAACTTAGTCTATCAAGTATGTTTATAAATTACAATAGAAAAGGGGCAAAAAAACGACTAGTGTGCAGCTTGCACACAAAATGCTAAGCTTATCACGATAGTGATAGTGCGGGGAAATTATATATGACATAGCTTAGTATATTGGCGAAATAGTTAGATTTTACTTATCAAACAAGTGAATAGTTACATTTTTAATGGGTAGTAATTATGTGGAAATAATTTATTTTCCTTGAAATATTACTATCAAAATAATGAAAGCGAGGCAATAAAATGGTACAAGTAGGAAAGGCTGCTCCAGAATTTGCGATTCCAGCGTATTTTAACGGTGGTTTTACAGAGGTTAAGTTAGACGATTATAAGGGCAAGTGGGTATTAGTTTTCTTCTATCCTGGCGACTTCACTTTTGTCTGAACGACTGAAGTTGCTGCAGTTGCAGCTAGGTATAAAGAATTTGAAGAACTCGATGTAGAAGTATTGGCAATTTCTGCTGATTCTCAGTTTGTTCATAAAGCATGGTGCGATCAAGAATTATCTAATATGGTTGATGGACATATTCCGTTCCCTATGGCAACAGATATCGGTGGGGAAACTGGTAAACTTTACGGCGTTTATGATGAGGCATCAGGTATGGATATTCGCGGCGCATTTGTCATTAATCCAGATGGTATTGTTGAAGGCTATGAAATTTTACAGCCAGCAGTAGGTAGAAATATTGATGAAACTTTAAGACAGTTACAAGCGTTTAAACACGTGAGAGAAGCTAAGGGTGCAGAAGCTATGCCAATGGGCTGGAAACCAGGTAAAAAAGTACTTAAACCAAGTGCAGAAGCAGTTGGTAAGATTTGGAAAGAATGGACAGTAGAAGAAGCTTAATTTAGTTAAGTATTTTATTTTTATCCCCTCGTTAGAATTCTAAGTTTTGCTTTAGGATAAAAACGAGGGTTTTATTTATAATTTAGGTGAAATAAGTAGATATTTTGTTTTTTTTTTATCATTATCCTTTTATTCAGTTTTAATTTAGGATATAATGAATATGTCAGAGATTTGATAATTTAATTATAAATTTTATTTTAAAGGAGGTATTACCATGATACACTTAGAAAAACAAGGGCAAATTGCAATTATGACATTGGATAATCCTAAGGTTTTGAATGCTCTTAGCTTGGATGTGCTTGAGGAACTCGATAAAAAGCTTGATGAAGTGGAAGCGGATAAAGAGTTACGCGCGTTAATTATTACTGGTGCAGGTCGTTCTTTTGTCGCTGGTGCTGATATTGCGCACATGGCTAAGCTCGATTTAGAGGGGGGGAGAGAATTTGCATTGTTAGGTCAGCGAATTTTTGCTCGTTTTGAACATATGGATATTCCGACAATTGCAGCAGTTAATGGTTTTGCCTTTGGTGGTGGCATGGAGCTTGCTATTTCTTGTGATTTAAGAGTCGCTTCTAAAACTGCTCAATTTGGACAATTAGAGCCTACTCTTGGTATTATGACTGGCTTTGCTGGTTCACAACGCCTACCGCGTTTGATTGGCTTAGGTAAGGCAAAAGAATATATGTATACAGCACAAAAAATTGATGCAGAAGAAGCTTTGAGCGTTGGCTTAGTCAATCACGTTGCCGAAGATGCGCTAGAAAAAGCAATGGAAATTGCAAAACAAATCGCGAAACAAGCACCAATAGCGATTAAATATTCTAAACAAGCAATTAATATGGGACTCGCAACAACTAGTGAAAATGGACAAAAAATTGAAAGTCAACTCTTTGGTATGTGTTTTGCTACAGAAGATCAAAAGACTGGTATGAATGCATTTTTAAATAAAGAAAAAGCTGTTTTTAGTGGAAAATAATAGGAGGACATGATGAAAAAAATTGCTGTAATTGGCGCTGGTACTATGGGTGGGGGCATTGCACAGGTTTTTGCCCAAAATGGTTATGATGTAGTGATTAACGACATCAAAACTGAGTTTTTGGAAAGAGGTTTAGCTGCAATAGAAAAATCTTATCAACGTTTAGTAAAAAAAGAGAAACTTACTGATGAGGAGATGAAAGCAGCGCTTGCTCGCATTAAGACGACAACAGATATTAAAGATTTAGCGGATTGTGATTTAGTCATTGAAGCAGCTACGGAAAATGCTAAGATTAAAAAGCAAATTTTTAAGGACTTAGATGAGGTAGTTAAAAAAGAGGCGATACTTGCTAGTAATACATCATCGCTTTCGATTACAGAAATCGCTTCAGCTACTAATAGACCAGCTCAGGTTGTTGGTATGCATTTCTTTAATCCTGTTGCTATGATGAAATTAGTAGAGATCATTAATGGTGTAGCAACTTCACCAGAAACATATCAGGCGATTGCTGATTTAGCAGTTGAAATTGGTAAAGATCCAGTAAAAGTGGAAGAAGCTCCTGGTTTTGTCGTCAATAGAATTCTAATTCCTATGATTAATGAGGCAATCGGTATTTATGCTGATGGCGTGGCGAGTGCAGAAGACATCGATAAGGCAATGAAGCTCGGTGCTAACCATCCAATTGGACCATTAGCGCTAGCTGATATGATTGGTAACGATGTTAACTTGGCGATTATGGAAGTTCTTTATACAGAATTTGCTGATCCAAAATATAGACCACATCCACTACTTAAGAAAATGGTAAGAGCAAATATGCTCGGTCGTAAGACGGGACAAGGGTTCTATAACTATAAATAAGAGGTAAACAATAACAAGCCCCAAGATGTCATGGCGAGGAGTGAAGCGACGTAGCAATCTTAATAAGGAAATACAATATTTAATATAAAAATCGTAAGATTCCTACGTTTTCGCTAACGCTTATCCTCTGAATGACACGATTTTTGTGGTTAATTGAATAGTTATGTTAGATAATAATAAACTTTAGGAGGAAAAATGTCTTTTTTGTTCAATGAAGAAGATTTAATGATGAGGGATATGTTCCGCTCATTTGCAGAGAATGAAGTGAAACCCCTAGCAGCAGAAGTAGATGAAGAGGAACGATTCCCTGCTGAAACTGTTAAGAAAATGGCAAAACTTGGTATGCTAGGTATTCCTTTCAAAAAAGAACACGGTGGTGCTGGTGGTACATATTTACAGTATATCAACTGTGTTGAGGAATTGGCGGTAGCTTGTGCGACGACGTCTATTGTCGTTTCAGCGCATACATCGCTTTGTGCATCGCCAATAGAACAATTTGGCTCAAAAGAGCAAAAAGAAAAATATTTAAACCCACTTGCTAAAGGCGAAAAGCTGGGTGCATTTGGTTTAACAGAGCCTAATGCAGGAACAGATGCTGCTTCTCAGCAAACAACCGCTGTTTTAGAAGGCGACCATTATATTTTGAATGGTAGTAAAATTTTTATTACCAATGCTGGCTATGCTGATTATTATATTATCTTTGCGATGACAGATAAGAGCAAGGGCTTAAAAGGTATTAGTGCCTTTATCGTTGAAAAAGACTATGCTGGTTTTTCTATTGGTGTTAAGGAGAAAAAACTTGGTATTAGAGGTTCAGCAACTTGTGAGTTAATTTTTGAAAACTGTGCTGTGCCAAAAGAAAATATGCTTGGACGTGAGGGCAAGGGCTTTTCTATTGCTATGATGACCTTAGATGGTGGTCGTATCGGCGTTGCAGCGCAGGCACTTGGTATCGCTCAAGGCGCTTTAAACGAAACAGTGAAGTATGTCAAGGAAAGAAAACAATTTGGCAGAGCAATTGCCAAATTCCAAAACACAGAGTTCCAACTTGCTGATATGGCAACGAAGGTTGAAGCGGCAAGAATGCTTGTTTATCAGGCAGCTTTAAGAAAACAAAATAAACTTTCTTATTCTAAAGAGGCGGCAATGGCTAAGATGTTCGCATCAGAAACAGCGATGTTTGTTGCGAATAAGGGCTTGCAGCTACACGGTGGTTATGGTTACATTCGTGATTATCCAATTGAAAGAATGCTTAGAGATGCTAAAATCACCGAAATTTATGAAGGCACAAACGAAGTTCAACGCATGGTTATTGCGGCGAATCTTTTGAAATAGGGAGGGCTTATGAAAATAATTGTATGCTTAAAGCAGGTACCAAATACAACACAGGTTAAATTAGACCCTGTAAAAGGTACTTTAATTCGCGATGGTGTAGAGAGTATTATTAACCCTGATGATAAGGCAGGATTAGAACTAGCGTTAACGCTTAAAGATAAGCATGGTGCAGAGGTGACAGTACTTTCTATGGGACCAAAACAGGCAGAAAAAGCCTTAAAAGAGGCGCTCGCTATGGGTGCAGACAAAGCAATTTTACTAACGGATAGAGTTTTTGCTGGTGCTGATACTTGGGCTACATCAAGTGCCTTGGCAGGAGCGCTTAGAAAACTCGATTATGATGTGATTATTGCAGGTAGACAGGCAATCGATGGTGATACAGCTCAAGTTGGACCACAGGTAGCAGAGCATTTATCTTTACCGCACGTTTCTTACGTAATGGAATATGAGCATAAGGGCGATCACGCTATCGTTAAGCGTGCCTTTGAAGATGGCTATCAAATGATTAAGCTTAACTATCCTTGCTTAATTACGACCTTAACAGAGATGAATAAACCGCGTTATATGTCAGTAGCGGGCATTATAGAAGTGAATAGAGAAGATAAAATTGAATTGTGGGATTTTTCAAAAATTGATGCCGATAAAGAGCAAATGGGCTTGAAAGGTTCACCAACTAAGGTCAAAAAATCCTTTACTAAACAGACGAAAGCAGCTGGTGTGCAGTTAGAAGGTACACCTGAACAATTGGCAGATGCTATCGTTGAAAAATTAAAAGAAAACTTTATCATTTAGGAGGAACTATGGCTATTAGTGATTATCAAGGAATTTTTGTTTTTATCGAGCAAAGAGATAAAAAAGTACAAAGCGTATCATTAGAGCTTTTGGGTAAAGCCAATGAATTGGCGAAAGCTCACAATAAGGAAGTTACTGCTGTACTATTAGGCGACCAAATTGCTAATTTAGCGGATGAATTAATTGCTTACGGTGCAGATAAAGTAATGGTAGTAGAGCATGAATTTTTAGCTGAATATACAACAGAGCCTTATACGACGGCATTATATGAACTCGCTAGCGAGAAAAAACCAGAAATTATGCTCTTTGGTGCTACTAGTATTGGTAGAGATTTAGCGCCAAGACTTTCTGCTCGTTTGGCAACTGGTTTAACGGCAGATTGTACATCTTTAGAAATAGAAGACGATAACCTCGTTATGACTAGACCTGCCTTTGGCGGTAATATTATGGCGAGCATTCTCTGTTCTGACCATAGACCTCAAATGTCGACAGTCAGAGCTGGAGTTATGCAAAAAATGGAAAAAGATGAAAGCCGTCAAGGTGAAGTCGTTAATTATGAAGTGAAATTAGAAAAAAATAATTGCTATGTGGAAGTGCTGGAAACAGTAAAAGAAGAAAAAGAAAAAGTTGATATTGCTGAAGCTCAAATTTTGGTATCTGCTGGTCGCGGTGTAGCAAATGAGCAGGGCTTTGCCCAAATTAGCGAATTGGCAAAATTGTTGAATGCTTCCATTTCAGCATCTCGTTCAGCAGTTGATAGTGGTTTTGCTGAGCATGATCAACAAGTTGGACAAACAGGTAAAACAGTTAGACCACATCTTTATATTGCTTGTGGTATTTCAGGCGCAATTCAGCACCTTGCAGGTATGGAAGAATCAGAAATGATTATTGCTATTAATAAGGATAAGGATGCACCGATATTTGGTGTTGCAGACCTCGGTGTAGTAGGTAATGCAGAGCAAGTCTTACCGCTTGTAATTAAGAAAGTTGCAGCACTACAAGCAGAATAATAAATATTGTAACTATTCAGTCAACCCGCGTTGTCATACAGACAGGTTGCAGTGCACTAGCAACAAGTGAAGCTTGTGACCAGGGGATTACGTAGTGACGTAGGTATCTTAACGCGGGTTAAGTAGTAAAAGCCGTAAGATTCCTACGTCGTCACAGATGAGTACTCGCTCCGTGTCTACGACACTGCACTCGTCGCGCTAGCGCGCTCAATGTCAACATTATTTGACTGAATAGTCACTAAATATTTAATAAAAATAAATTCACGCTGTGATTCAGAGGGCTTCGCCTGCAAGAATTTTAGCGTGAATTTTTTATTAAGTCTTAAGATTATCACGTTGTTAGAAAAACCAGCTAAACGATGCACTTTCCGTCGGAAACTTCGTTTCCTTTGGTCAGTCGCGCTAGTGCGCTCAATGCTAAAGTTAAAAAATCTATTTTTATGCAAGGATAAAATAAATCTTTTTAACTTTATCGTTCATCTCTGTTTCGTTCGCGGAGTATGATACGACTTACTTATTATGATTTTCAACGTATTCTATAAACTCAGCTAGTGGCATTGGTTTTGCGTAATAATAACCTTGTATTTCTTCACAGCCATGCTCGCGTAAAAATTCTAGTTGTTCAGGATATTCAACACCTTCAGCGATAGAGTGAAGTTTTAAAGAATGCGCTAGCTTGATAATAATATCTGTAATTGTTTCTTTTTTCTCGTCCTTTCCTATACCATCGATAAAACTTTTATCAATTTTCAACCTATCAATAGGCATTTTTTGTAAACGACTTAGTGAAGAAAACTCAACACCAAAATCATCAATTGCTATAGGACAACCAAGTGCTTTAATTTTGTATAATTTTTCAATAGAATTTTCAGGGTCACTAATTGCCAATGATTCTGTGATTTCAACTTCCAAATATTCAGGCTCAATTTGATTCATAATTAAATTTTTAGCTATGGTATCGATTAAGCCATCATCTTGGAATTGTACAGATGAAAGGTTGACGGAAAGTCTAAATAATTTTTTTCCTTCATCTTGGAAACGCTTTTGTAGGGCTAATGTTTCCTGTATAATCCATTCGCCGACAGGAATAATTAGTCCTGTTTGTTCGAGAATAGAAATAAACTTAAATGGAGGAACTAAACCAAAGTTTGGCGAATTCCAACGAAGTAATACTTCAGTTCCGACGATACTCTCATCCACTGTGGAAACTTGTGGTTGAAAATAAAGTAAAAACTCATTATTTTTCAGTGCATCAAATAATTTGTTGGTATAGAGGATGGTTTCTACTGATTGTTTTTTTGCATCCTCGCTACAAAAATCATAGCGGTTTTTACCGTGTTGTCTGGCGGCATACATAGCGAGGTCGGCATTTTTAATCAATTCGTTAATGGTAGAGCCATCCTCTGGATAAAAGGCAATACCAGCACTGATACTAATACGGAAATCATATTGTTCAATCTCAATTGGTTCTTTAAAAACTTGGTAAATTTGTTCAACAAAATATTTAGCCTCTTGTCTATTGGCTATATAATCGTGAACAATAATAAATTCGTCGCCACCAAAGCGTGAAACAGCGCCTTCATCACCTGTAATATCTGTTAATATTTCAGCCATTAATTTTAAAACTTCATCACCAATATGATGACCAAAGGCATCATTGATATCTTTGAAATTATCAATATCAATAAAAATAATACTAAGTATTTGTGTATATGGGTCATTAATTTTTTCGTGAATAATATTTTTAAAATTATTACGATTAGGTAGTCCTGTAATTAAATCAAAGTTTGCGCTTTGATAAAGACTTTTTTCATAAATTAGTTTTCTCTTAAATTCACCGATAAAATTGGCGATGACAGTTACATATTGAATGTCTGTTTCGTTTTCTAAGGGTGCTGGATAAATATGCACTAACGCCCCAGATAAGACATTATCGATCATAAGTGGCGCTAGGATAAAGTGTTTTATTCCTTTTTCATGTAGGAAAAGTTTGAGATTAATAGCGTAATCAGGAATTTTTTCTACTTCATCTACATATATTGTATGATTATCAGTTAAGTAATTAATAATTAATTGATAAAGTTCATTTGCAACGGTATCACTAGGTTTATCAATTTCTTTTTTACCAGTAGTTGTCGCTTGATTGCTGACATGAATTTTTTCTTTTTCTTTTTTTAGCATTAAAAGATAAGCTTTTTCTGCATCAAAAGGAGATAAACTATCGAAAAGCAATTCGTTGATTTTTTCGTTTTCATTTGTTAGGGTGCTAGTTAATAATCGATGGGAGGCATCGGTTAAAAAAGTTTGTTTTTTCATATAACGTGAGTTTTGGTTAACCCTACGTCTAAATGTTTTATTGATAAATTGGATTAAAATGATACAAACTATTACAATAACTATTGCTGTTACTTGATTGATTGGTCCAACATGTAGTTGATAAGATGGTCTAATATACCAAGCTATTAATTGTACTGTTATAATAATTCCATAAGCTAAATAGCTATAAATTTTTTGGTCAAAAACTACAGTTAAAATCAACAGATAAAAAACGACAGGCCAAGTAGTTGCACCACCAACTTGATTATAATAAATTCTAAGAATGATAATTAATAGAGTACCTGAAAAAGTGATAAATGCGTACTGTAAATTGGTACTTTTTAATTTATTGACTAGCATAAAATGGATAGCGCCTAAAATGTATAAGCTTACAGCGATAATTAATGCGGCTTTCATACCTTTTTTTAGAAAATAATAATCAATAGCAAAGGCAGTGAAGGAAGCTATCATATAGCAATAGCCGTTGAGCAAAATGATTTTATGCATTAGGTGATTATTAATAATTAGAGAGTTATTAACGTCTATTGATTCAGCTAAAATTTTTCGCTTTCTGATACTGTCAAAAATTATACTAAAAGGAACCAACAAGAGTATAATGCCAATACTTGGTAAATCCACACTATTTGAAAATTTTATATCTGTAAACAAACCTACAAGAAAAACAATGGTAAAGAGACTGACAATTTTGCGTAATTTTCTTTTATATCTTGGATTTTTGCTATTAAGTGCCCACTGTCTTGTTTTTATAAAAGCAGCAACAAAAAAAGTAAAATAATAAAATAAAAAATAAGGACTAATAGCGCCGAGAAGATTAGCCGTACTCCAACCATAACTCGCCTTGATAAGTTTAGTTGTTAACATAGTATTATCGCCTAATAGACAATAAATAATAATGTTTAATAGAGAAGGCAAATAAACTAGTAAATAAAAACGGAGACTGCGTTTGTATTCTCCTTTTTGAAGAACATCGATAAAATGATAAAAAATGCTATAAAATGTTCCCCAAGTAAGAACGCTAAAGCGCCAATAATAGACTGCTATCATTGCTGATGGTGCAGTAATCATTGATTTATATGCCCATGCCCAAATTGATAAATTAAGCATGACAATGAAAAAAAGTCGATTTGCACTACTTTTCTTATTAATATTTAGTGTATAAACGCCTTCTAAATTAAAGATTGCTCCCGTTAAAAAATATATAGTTGTTAAAATTGCTGTTGTGTTCATATCCATACCTCTAAGTTAGAATATCGGTTGATTTATAAGTTGACTTTAGCTATAAATCAAGATTATGTTTTTTCTTAATGTTTAAATTAAAAATCAAAGAAACTATTCAGTCACCCCGCGTTGTCATACAGAGGAGGAACGTAGCGACGACGTAGGTATCTTAACGTGGTGTTAGTAGTAAAAGCCATAAGATTCTTACGCCTTCGGCTCTGAATGACATGGCTTTTACTACTTAACTGAATAGTTACAAATCAAAAAAATCTTTAGTGAATAGTTGCTCGTCTATTTATATTTAATCATTGGTATGATATAATTGATTATATATATTATATGATGACTATTCAGTTACTAGCGTTGTCATTTAAACAAATTATTGCAAGTGATTTTTAGGAGAAGACAATGAAAAGCAAAAAAAAGTTCACTAGTGTATTATTAGTATTTGTATTGTTATTTAATTTAATACCGAGTGTATTTGCTAATAATGTAGATGTTTTGGCTAACAATTCAGAGAACACTATTGATAGTAATGCCTTTGCCAACGATTTATGGCTAAATAGCAATTATCAGCGATTGACAGTTGGCGATAACTATCAACTAAAAGCAAGACGAGTACCTGAAATTGTAGAAAATAGCGTTTCGTCTGAAAATATACATCCAGATTATAGCTATGAACTAATCAAGGGGGATAGCGTTGAATTAGAAAGTACTAGTAAAAGTATTTTAAAAGTCACAGCGCTCAAAGTTGGTGTAAGTATTATTAAAGTAACTTATGCTGAAACAGAGCAATTTGGCGAAACTTACCCTGCTATTTCTGATGTCAATACTGCTTATTTTATCGTTGATGTTGTCGAGGACAAGGCTGGCGAAATAAGCTTAAAAACGGATATTAATTTACGCAGCTATGATACGATTTATTACTTAGGTGATGATGGCGTTGATTATAGTTTTGATGTCGAGACAGATGCCGACAGTTTTGAAGTAAAGTGTAATAATCAGTTAGTAGAGCATGATGGTAATAGCGCTACTGTAAATTTAGAAAATTGCGCTAATATTATTGAAATAAATGCCAAAAAAGACGATAAAATAAAGCGTTTGTTCTATGTGATTGATGCGAGAGAAATTGATATTGAATTAAAAAATCTTACGCATCAAGGAAAAGCGCCAAGAGTTGGCGATGAGTTAGAAGTTTTTTTTAAGGGCATAACGCCGCCTGTATATAAACTCGCTACCATTTATAATCCTACATGGTATCAGCCAGATGGAAAATATAAGACAACTGGAACTGTTGTTAAATATGAAAATTCACAATTAGGTACCGTTAGAACAGCAGACCCTAAGCAGTATGATTTGGCTACTGATAATGCTCTTCATTTTACAGTAGAAAAAGCGGGGACTTATCATTTTACCAATGGACAGATAGAATCGCAGTGGTGGGGTAAGCCTTTAGGTAGTGATAAAGATATACTTGAGTCAGGTAATCCTGATCTCAATGCCCCTATGCATAGTGATACATTTTCAGTATTGCCTGATTTTTCTTTTGAAGTTTTAGATGATGCAGAAAAGCAAACGGAAGAAAAGCAGACAGAAGAAAAGCAAACGGAAGAAAAGCAGACAGAAGAAAAACAAACGGAAGAAAAGCAGACAGAAGAAAAACAGACGGAAGAAAAGCAGACAGAAGAAAAACAGACGGAAGAAAAACAGACGGAAGAAAAACAGACGGAAGAGAATAAGCCAAAAGAAGATGCGGAAAAACCTGACGAACTTATTAAGGTAAGTTTATCTATTGATTTATTGACCATTGACAAGGGTTATGTATTAAAAGATACAAATTATGAAATTAATGCCGATAGTACGGTTTGGCAATTATTAGAAAAAGTTTGTGCCGACAATGATATAGCGATAGATTCCAGTTATAATAAAAAGTATGACAGTATTTATATTAGTGCTATAGCTGGTATAGGTGAATTTGACCACGGTAATGGTAGTGGTTGGAAGTATAATGTCAATGGTGATTATCCTAATAAAGCAGCAAATAGATATAAATTAGAAGATGGTGACGATGTCAATTGGCGTTATACGACAAAGTTAGGTAAAGATTTGGGTGATGATACATCATATGAGCCAGAAGCTGATAAAAAATCGGATAAGGATAGTAGTGGTTCTCCATCAAGTAGTGGTGGCTCAAGTTCTGATAAAGATGATAAAGTAGATGATAATAAAACAGTAAATGTGCCTAAAAAAGAACAATCAAAAATTGAAACAAGGCCTGTAAATGAGCAATCAGAGATTAAAAAAATAGCGATAGAAGATTTAAGTGAGTTTGCTGCAATACAAGAAGTAAAAGTTTTTGCCGATTATGAAAATATTAGTGATTGGGCAATAAAGAGCTTGGCACAAGCAATTAGATTAAATGTAATTCGAGGTAACGATAAAAAAGAATTAATGCCTAAAAAAGTATTGACTAGGGCAGAAATTGCGACAATGTTTTATAATTTAATGCCTGAACGTAAAGGCGTAATAGAACCAAAAGTATTTACTGATGTTATAGCTGATGATTGGTATTATCAACCTATAAATGCCGTTGTTAGCTGGCAGTTGATGCAGGGCATGGGTGAAAATTTTGAACCAAATGGTGAGTTGACTAGAGAACAATTAGCGCTGATTATTTGTCATTATCTTAATGATGAGGGAATGGATATTGAGGTAAAAACACCAGCAGATATTGAGGATGCTAGCGCTTGGGCAAAGAAATCTGTACTTCGTGTTTATTCTCTTGGCTTGATTAAAGGGGATGGTGAGAACTTTGCTCCAAAAGCGAGTGTAACGCGCGAGATGGCAGTGACGATTTTATTAAGGGCAAAAGAGTATTTAGAAAATAAGAAGTAATTATTCAGTTAACCCGCGTTGTCATTCTTAGGGAGGACGACTGTGAGAATCTTAAAGGTGGGTATTTGAGAAGGAGTGATTTTGAAAAAAATAAACATAAAATTTAGTAGCTTTGTTCTGCTCTTTATTTTATTACTATCGCAAGTAATTTGGGCAGAACCAACTGATCTAATTAAAGTAGAACAATGTATTAATGAAAATGCAGTTTTTATGCTTGAACAAACGCCTGATTTAGCTGTTGGTTCTGTTGGCGGTGAGTGGACGGTAATGAATTTAGCGCGTTCTGGCTATGATGTACCAGAAGATTTTTATAATCGTTATTATAAGCTTGTTGAAAAATACGTTCAGCAGAAAAAAGGTAATTTGCATAAAAGGAAATATACTGAATATTCCCGTGTGATCCTTGCTTTAACGGCTATTGGCAAAGACCCGCATAATGTCGCGGGTTATGATTTGCTAAAGCCTTTAGCGGATTATGATAAGACAACGTATCAAGGCATCAATGGGGCGATTTTCGCTTTAATTGCCCTTGATAGCGGCGCTTATGAAATGCCGTATTCTAGTAAAGCCAAAGTTCAAGCGACACGTGAATTATATGTTAAAACGATACTTGACAAACAAAATCCCAAGGATAATGGCTTTTCACTTGCTGGAGAAAATAGCGACGTTGATATTACAGCGATGGTTTTGCAAGCGCTCGCACCGTATCAAGAAAATACCGATGTATCCTTGGTGATAAATAAAGCCTTAGAGTATTTAAGTAAGGCACAAAATGCCGATGGCAGTTATTCTTTTCGTGGAGGAGTGGCTAACTCTGAAAGTGTAGCACAAGTGATTATAGCATTGACGGCGCTGGGTATTGATCCCAATGATAAACGTTTTGTTAAAAATGGCAAAAGCTTGATGGATAATCTCTTAAGTTATTATCATACTGGTGGCGGTTTTTTTCATACAAAAAAAGATGGTTCTACTATAAGTGTTATCGATGCAATTGCGACAGATCAAGCGATGATTGCTTTAATCGCTTATCGAAATTTTTATAGGGAGAAAAATCATTTTTATGATATGACAGATGTAAAAAAAATAGCGTCAACAGAAAAGGAGAATAATAAGCAAGATATAGCGTTAGGATTGGTTTTCATTCCTGAAATATCAGTGCCGAATAAACATTTTAATGATATTGATGCTAGCTCTTATAAAGAAGCGATTTTAGCGCTTGCAAGGCGTAGAATATTAAATGGTGTTAGCGAGGATATATTTGCCCCTGAGCAGTCAATGACTAGAGCTGAATTTTGTGCGATGATTGTAAGGGCGATGAATTTAACGGCAAAAGGCGCTACGATAAATTTTAATGATGTTAGTAAAAAAGATTGGTATTATGACTATATTGCTATTGCTTATAAAAATGGCGTTGTTAAAGGCAAAAGCGTTAAGACATTTGACCCTAATGGAATAATCACAAGGGCAGAGGCGGCAATGATGCTTTATAATTGTGCAGATCTTTTAGCGTTGGATAAAACGATAACAAAATCTGAGCGTAATTTTTATTTGCCTTCTTATCTTGATTATGCTAGCATTCCTAAGTGGAGTAGGGATGCGTTGACTTTTGCCGTGAAATATAAACTGATAAATAGTGAAAAAATGGAAATTAAGCCGACAAAATATTTAACAAGAGAGGAACTCGCTTTTATGACATATCAATTACTGTTGGCAGCAGGACTTTAATTTATGAAAATGACAAAAAATAAATTTTTTATTATCCTTGTCTTTATTGTCACTTTAGGATGGTTATTGTGGGGCGGCAACTATGGTGGTAAGGATAATGAAAAGAATTCAGAACAAATTGAAACATTAATAATTGAAAGTATTAACGATGAAAGTAATGTAGATGGAACAACAGATATTGTAGAGGCTGAATCTGAAACAGATAAAGATAAGTATTTAACGGATTTAGTTCCTGAAGGCAAACCAAAGCCAATTGAGTGGCAAGATGTTGAAATTGATACCACTATCGTGTATCATTGTCAGCTGTCAGTTGATTGCGCGACAATACTTGATAATCTCGATAGCTTTGACCAAGATAAATTAGAAATTTTACCGAAAGATGGTATAATTTTCCCCTTACAAGAAGTGGAATTTTATCAAGGGGAATCGGTTTTTAATTTGTTGCAACGTGAAATGAAAAAGCATAAAATCCACTTGGAATTTGTTATGACACCGATGTATAATTCTGTTTATATTGAAGGAATAAATAATATATATGAATTTGATGCGGGTGAACTTTCAGGTTGGATGTATAAGGTTAATGATTGGTTTCCAAATTATGGTTTAAGTCGCTATCAACTGCAAGACGGTGATGTTGTTAATTTAATTTACACTTGTAATTTAGGTCGTGATGTCGGTGCTGATCTTAATAAATAACAAGTGGGAACATCAGGTCAATGTCAGGAAAGGGTAATGATGATGACGTTAAAAAAAGTATTAATTCTATTAAGTCTAGCAATGGTTTTTTTATTTAATTTTGTTTTCGCAGAAGAACAATCAACAAAGATTCATCTTTTTGTTGATGATAAGCCAGTTAACTATGACAATAATTTTTATGGTGATATAGTTCAAAGTCAAAGTGGAGAATTTTTTATCCCTTTAAAATTATTAGTGGAGCAAATAGATTTAGAGTTGCTTTGGGATTCTAATCAACGAAGTTTTATTTTGAGCAATTATGACATCGATGGTAATTTATTACAAAAATTAAAATTCAATATCGATGATAAGGCTGTCTATAATGACAATATGGAAAGCGATGCTTATGGCGATAAAGCTTTTACTTTAAGTGCTGCTCCTTATATTGCGGTGAAGAATAATAGAATTTATTTTCCTCTTACTGATTTGGATAGACTTTATTCTGTTAATTATAGTTTTCATGAAAAAATGAAATTTCTTGCTTTAACAACGGCTGATCCTAATGGCAAATATTATCAAAAAGCAAAGGCTGCGGAAGCTTGTGGTATATATTATTTGCGTAAGAGAACAGATATAGATAATGGTAGGGATTTATATCGCTATAGTGATAAGATTACCACAGGGAATCCCGCTGATTCAAATTACTCGGCGAATAAAGATAAAAAGATTATACAGTTAAATAATAAATGGTTAACTTTAAGTGACAATAGGCTATCTTCTGACATGTATTTTTCTGGATTTACGATTTATGATTTAGGGGGCGCCAATAATATATATGTTGATTTCGGACGAAAGGATTTATCTGTTGTTATTTCGCGTTGGCATAATTCTAAAAATGCCAAGCCGATTTTTAAAGATGTTTTGAATTTATTTTTACAATCAAATAAAACGGCAGTTGAAACAATTTATAAGGAAGTGGAGCAGATGTTTGATACAGGCTATGAACCCTTAGCTGCATATAATTGGCGCGAGATAAATGATGATATTAGTTATCGTATTGAGTTAATTGCTGTACTCGATGGTGATAGTATAAAAAACTTACCTGTAATTAAAGTTCGATTGAATGATTTTTGGCATAAATAGCGTGGGGAATAAAAATGTTTGGTGATAATAAAATTTTAAATAAAATAATGTGTTTTGCTGTGGTGATTTGCTTATTTAGCACTATAAGTTTTGCTACGGAGAAAATAGCCAGTGATTATAGTTTTACGCGGGGGGAATTTTCAACTTTGCTTAAGCAGGTTTTAATTGAGCAAATTAACAAAAATAATACTAATTGGCAGCAGAATATGTCTGATTATCATTCTGTTAATTATTCTTTAGATAATTTTAATGTTGAATTAAAAACTGATACTAAAAATAAAAGCCAAGATGCAGGTTTATCGGTGAATCGTCAGTTTGTAGCGATAGGTTTATTTGATGCACTGATTACACTAAAGGATTGTAATTATAGTAGTTTAAATCTTAGTTTATATAAAAAATTGAAAAATTTACCAGTTGATGCGAAGAGTAGTTTTTCTGACCAGCAAAAAGTAGACTTTTTAGTTGAACAAGAATTACTTAGTCCACAGTTTAATAATTATGATAATCCAGAAATTAGTAAAGCAGAAAGTTTACGATTGATTTCGCAGTTGTTTTCTTATCCTTTTTTTATTGATTGTAATAATTTAGTAGAAAAAAATGTGATAGATGGGGTATATATTAGTCAAGTTAAGCCAGTTTATGCCCCTGTTGGTTGTGAAGCGACTGCTTTATTGATGGCGCTAAAAGCGAAGGGCTATGCCAGTGATATCGATTTAAGCCAGTTTTTAGATGCGCTGCCTAAGACGGAAAGTCATCCCGCTTGTGGTTTTGTCGGTTCGCCTTATATTCCCGATTTAGAGAAAAAAACTAGAACAACTATTGCTCCGACGATATTAGCAAAATTTGCGCAAGATTATGGTAATGTAGTCGATATTAGCGCTAGTACAACGGAAGAAATTAAGAGCTTATTATTGGCAGATGTACCAATTGTCGTTTATATGACACTTGATTATGAGCAGCCATATTACCGTTGGTATGAACTATCTAACGGCGAAAAGAGGTATTGGTTAAGCAATAATCATGCTATTTTACTGGCGGGGTATGATGCGGTAAATCAACAGTATTTTATAAGAGACCCTTATAACGTCAATAATCAAGATGAAATATTTGAATATTGGATGTCCGCGGCTGAATTTGATGTACTTTATAATGAAAGACGTTATGCAGTTGCCGTTTTTGATAACGATGTAAAATAAAGGAGGATGTATTATGAGTTTGAAAATTATTGCAACAGAGAAGGCACCAGCAGCAGTTGGACCGTATTCGCAGGCAGTGGCAGGAGCGGGCTTGGTTTTTGTTTCTGGACAATTGCCGATTGATGCTAGTACTGGAAAGATGAAAGAAGGCATTACCGAGCAAACAAAGCAAGCGCTAGAAAACGGCAAGGCGATTTTAGCTGAGGCTGGACTTAGTTTAAACGATGTTTTAAAATGCACGGTATATTTGGATAATATCGATGATTTTAAAGCGATGAATGAAGTCTACGCGCAGTATTTTAGTGAGCATAAGCCAGCGAGAGCAGCTTTTGAAGTGGCGAAATTACCACTAGGAGCAATGGTAGAAATTGAAATGATAGCAGCAGAAGGGTAAAGTATATATGAAAAAAGTGTTTATCAGTGTTGATATAGAAGGTGTGGCTGGCATTGGTCACTGGGATGAAGCCGACCATTTTCATCAACGCGGGGCTTATTTTGCCGAGCAGATGTCTTTAGAAGCAGCAGCTGCGGCAAAGGCAGCGATTGCCCTTGGCTATGAAGTAGTGGTGCGTGATGCTCACGCGTCTGCTCGTAATATGAATATGCGTGTATTTCCCGAACAGACAAAATTTATTAGGGGCTGGTCTGGCTCACCAATGAAAATGATGGAGGGTATAGATAATAATTTTACCGCCGCCATTTATATTGGTTATCATTCTGCTGCCTATAAAATGGAAAATCCTTTGTCGCATACAATTTCATCACGTCGTTTTCAAAAGATAACGATTAATGGCGAAATCGCCAGCGAATTTTTAATCAATACCTACTTGGCATATTATTATGGTGTGCCTGTTATCGCTTTAAGCGGTGATCAGGGAATTTGTGATGAAGTCAGGCATTTTTCGCCAGCGATTGAAACCTTTGCTACTTTAGAGGGTAAGGGCGATAGTGTGCTTTCCTTGCATCCAGAAGCTAGTATTAATGGTATATATAAAATGGTTGAAAGGGCATTAACAAAACCATTAGATAATTATACTCTCAATATGCCTGAAAGTTTTACTTTAGAAATAGAGTATAAGCAAATGGCAGAGGTTTATCGAGCGAGTTATTATCCTGGTGCTTATATTGTCGATGGTAGAACTGTTGGGTTTAAAAGCGATGACTTTTTTGAAATTGCAAGAGCGATATTTTTTATGTGATGTGGAGTGCTAGAGATAACCTAGGTATCTTAGTGTGAGATTAATAATAATTAATTGCTTTTTTTTGGGCTAGTGATTGTTGGATGTCTAAAATTCGTTGGTTAGAACTACCTCTAAATTTTAAGCGTAAGTCGAGTAATTCTTCGACAAAAAGTCCGTCGACTAAGACGTCGCAGAGTGTTAATAGTTTTAGCATTTGCGGATTTTCGTAGATTTGTTCAAAACGATAACCAGAGTAGACCCATATATCTTTTTTATTAAAGCTACTGGTCACATTTTTCTGGTTATATTCGTCGATAAATCTTCTGATTTTTTGTATATAGTTTACTAATTCTAAATTTTGAAAAGGTTCCCCGCCGAGTAAGGTCAGGCCTTTATATTGCGGTTTTTCTAACAAATTGACAATTTGTTCACAAACGGCACAACTCATCGGCTGTCCATAGTTAAAATCTTGATAATCTTTATTAAAACAGCCCTTGCAGTTGTGGGTACAACCAGAGGCGAAGAGTGATACTCTAATCCCTTCGCCATTAGCTATATCCATTGTGCGTAATTGTGCGTAATTCATTATTTATCCTAGTATAGTATTTAATTTATCGTACCTCGCGTTAAGATACCTACGTCGTCGCTATCGCTTCTCCTCTGTATGACAACACGGGGCAACTGAATAGTTACATATTTTTTTAAAATTCACGCTAAGATTCCCTCGTCTTTCGAATGACAGCGCGGAAATATGCATTTTTAAATTAGATTAGTATTAAATATGCATCACTCGTGACTTAATTTCTTTCGTGCGTCCCTTATTCCAAAAATTCTCGCCGAGATAACCACAGGTACGTCTAATCACGGTTAAATGATTTTTATTATAATTACCACAGTTTGGACAAGTCCAACGGCTACCATCTTGATCGACTCTAATTTCACCGTGATAACCACAGGCGTGGCAAAAATCTAATTTTGTATTAAATTCACCGTACATTACGTGGTCGTAAATATACTGTATGATGGAGAGAATGGCATCGGTATTTTGTATCATATTCGGAATTTCGACATAAGAAATCATACCACCAGTCGATTTTTCTTGGAATTGCTGTTCAAAGTCAAATTTAGAAAAAACATCAATTTTTTCTCTGACATCGACGTGGTAACTATTGGTATAATAGCCCTTATCTGTTACATTTTCAATATCGCCAAAACGGCTTTTATCTATACTGGCAAAGCGGTGTGTTAAGCTTTCGGCTGGTGTGCCATAAACGGCAAATTGAACGCCTGTTTCCTTTGTCCACTGGTCTTTTTTCTCGACGAGTGCATCCATGATTTTGAGCGCAAATTCTCTGCCTTTTTCTGTCGTATGTGATTCGCCTTTTACTAAAATCGAGCTTTCATAAATACCAATATAGCCAATCGTTAAAGTTGAATAACCGTTAAAGAGGTATTTATCAATTGTTTCATTTGGCTTTAAGCGGGCGATTGCACCAAATTGCCAATGAACTGGCGACACATCGCTTGTAATACCGATTAAGCGTTTATGTCTAACTAGTAAAGCTTTTTTGACGAGGTCTAATCTCTTATTTAATAATTCAAAGAATAAGTCTTCATCACCTTCGGCTAAAATACCGATTTGTGGTAGATTGATGGTGACGACGCCTTGATTAAATCGCCCATCGAATTTATAATTGTTCTTTTCATCTTTATAAGGGGTTAGAAAAGCTCTACAACCCATAGGCGCAAAGACATTGCCCTCATACATAGCGCGCATTTTTTTAGCGCTGATATAGTCGGGATACATTCTTTTAGCGGTGCATTCAGCCGCTAGTTCTGTTAAATACCAATACTCTGAATCGGGCGAAACATTATGCTCATCCAATACATAAATTAATTTTGGGAAAGCAGGAGTTATATAAACGCCCATTTCATTTTTTATACCTTGTATGCGTTGCTTTAAAATTTCCTCATCTATCATTGCCGCTTCTTTTGCGTACTCAAAATTGGGGTCAAAGTGCATAAAAAGCGTGACAAAGGGCGACTGCCCATTGGTTGTCATTAGTGTGTTGATTTGATATTGTACGGTTTGAACGCCGTCTTTGACTTCCTTTTTTGTTCTGCGCCAAGCAATTTCTTCAACTTTTGCCATATCTGGCTCTATATGATAAATTTCTATTTGTTCTTCTAGTACTTGTTCTTTATATTTTTCAAAGGACTTTCTGACATAAGGTGCGAGAATTCTGTCGATGCCGTTAATTGATTGCCCGCCGTATTGGGCGCTAGCGACTTGCGCGATAATTTGTGTGCTGACAGTACAAGCGACTTGGAACGATTTCGGTGTATCGATTTTCTTGCCGCTGATTACCGTACCATTTTCTAGCATATCTTCCAAATTAATTAAACAGCAGTTAAACATTGGCTGAATTAAATAATCGAGGTCGTGCATATGAATTGCACCGCTTTCGTGTGCTTCTAAGACATCGGTTGGCATTAATTTTCTCTTGGAAATATCCTTGGATACTTCGCCTGCAATTAAATCCCTTTGCGTCGACACGATTGTTGCGTTTTTGTTGGAATTTTCGCTCATTAGTTCCGAATTAGACTGTTCAATTAAACTTAAAATATCAATATCTGTCGTGTTGACCTGTCTTTTATAAGCTTGAACGGCTTTATAGCTTTCATAAGCTTTTGCTGTTTGGGCATTGTCGTGTTGGATTAAACCGTAGTACACATCATCCTCTATTTTGTAAATGGAAACGATGTCTTTACCTGAAGCTTTTATCGAATTTGTGATTTGGTTCGCCACTTCTAGCGCTTGTCCAGCGACAAATTTTCCTTGTGGCGAATGCATGGCTTTTTCGATGGCGACTATTATTTTCTCTTTTTCATATTCTACTACTCGTCCATCGCGTTTACGAACTTGCATTTTATCTCCTTTTGCGTTCTTCTGGTTTTGTACAGGTTTATACACAATATAGTTATGTATTGGAAACCGAACACTATATATTGTGCTCATCTATTATTATAGACCTATTGATTCGCTTTGTCAAATTAAAATTTAGCGTAACTATTCAGTCAACCCACGTTGTCATACAGAGGAGCGTTAGCGCGCTCAATGCCAAAGTTTAGAAAAATCTATTTTTATGCAAGCATAAAATAAATTTTTTAAACTTTGTCGCTCATCGCTATTTATTTCGCGGAGAATGACACGGCTTTTATTATTTCATTTTTTTTACAATACTTGTTTTTCAAAATAAAGAGAGTATAATGAAAATTAGAATTATGGATAAAAGCTTTATAAGTTAAGGAGGCTATGATGAAAAGAAATAAGTATTTCATATTCTTTTTAGTTCTATGTTTTGCTTTTAGCATAAGCAGTAACTTTGCTTATGCGGCGGAAAATCAAGGGAAAATGATAAAAGATAAGGCGTTTATTGTCAAGGAATATCCAAATTTTCCTGAAAAATTTTTGGATAAAGTGACAGAAATTTATAATTCAAAAAAATTACAGCCTGAATATTTAGCGCGCATTAATGATTGGATAGTTGAATATAATATGAATGATTATCTCATCAAAATGTATTTAGAATTTGAAGATAAGGGCGGTGAATATCCAGAACATGACAGTGGCAGTATTTTGACGCTGAATGGGATAGAGCTTCCTGACCATACAGAACCAGAAGTAGAGCCGATAAAAGTTGGTAGTGTTATCGGTGAATTTAAAAGAACAAGCGAAAAATATAGGGTTTATGGCAGAGATATAGTCGATGGGATTTTACCGTATAATGACATTCCCGTTTATCATATTGATGGTGGTGATGAAGCTTATATTTGTGTTGAAGACCTTGAATTTTGTGGTTATCAGCATATTTGGGATGCAAAGAACAGAATTTCTAGTTTTAATTATAACGGCAAAACTTTTAAAGGTTTATCGGCGCAGAAGCTACAAAGCGGAAAGATTTACGGCAGTGACATCAAAATAATTATTGGTGAAGGAGAGTATAGGGCATATAATATCGGTGGGTATTCCTTGGTAAGAGCGCTAGACCTTATTCATCAGTTCGATGTCGAGATAAAAGAGATTGCAAAAACTGCTGAAACGGTTAAAGTCAGTTTGCCTCATTGTAAAGTTATGCTTAATGGACAAGAATTAACCGCTATTGATAATGCTTATCCGCCAATAGTTTATCATAATGTTACTTATCTGCCTATGGCTTATAATTATGCGGGTTTTTTAGGTTTGAAATCAGAATGGTATCCTGAAAAAAAATATAAGGGTACAGGTGTTTTATTTGTTGGCGCTAGTGGTGAAAGTTTACCCGAATTAAAAATTTATCCAGCGAGTACACCAAATAAAGTGGATACCGATGCCTATACGGCAACGGTTGCCGATTATAATATCGCTGTTAATACAATTTTTGAGAAAAGATTTATTGATAATAAAGAGGAAGCTCATCCAATTTTAAATTTTAGAGATGTTACTTATTTTCCTTTAACTTATTACTTTGCTAGAGAAGAATTTGGTTGGCAATACCAGTGGTCAGCAGAGAATGGTTTAGAAATTGATAGCAGAAATGCCTTTCGTCCTGTGTTACCAAGCGAAGATATCACTTTTGACCTTCCTTGGCCTAATATTACGGAATACTGTTATAATAATTCTTATTATATTGCTTACCCTACATCTACCACATGGAATACTTATGAATTTACGGTTGGTAAAAAAGGGGAAGGTGAAAAAGAATACAGTTTAGAATCGCAACTGGAAAAGGCTAGCGATAAAACAGAATCAGGCGAGGACGTCGTTTATTCTTTTGCTTGGTGGTATTATGATGAAAATGTTAGAGCCTACACTCCGCCTTATATCAGTGGTAATGTTTTTTATATTTCTGCGAAAAGACAATATAGCGATACTAAAAGTGATATAGTAGATATAAGAATTGATTTAGATACGGGTAAGGTGATTTCAGAAAAACTAAGTAATTATTAGCCATTACCCCCTGCGTTAAGATACTACTGCTCGTAAGTTCTAGGATATTCACGTCCTCGTGTTGCTCGTCCTCAGGATGACAGGACTCGTTTTATTTCTGAGGATGACAACGCGGGGTAACTGAATGGTTATATTTTTTCTTTTTCTGGTAAACTCTTAAATTTATTGCTCTTTTTAAATTTTTCGAACTCGGCATTGTAGCCTGCCATTTTACGATTTACTTTTTCGATTTCTGCTAATTTTTTCTCTTTTGGTATATTAGCGCTATTGATCGCTTTGATTTGGCTGAAAAAATTATCTCTATGCATTTTTTGTAGTTTTTCTGCTTCTTCTTTGCTTTGGCAACGTTCTAGTGCTTTTTTATAATCTTCTCTTTCTCGTTTGATTTCCATTACTTCTTCATAAAGCTCTGGTCTATTCTTTTTTAGAAATTCTAAATCTTTTTTACTGGGGAGTTCGCCACTTTTTAGTTGACCATCGATATTGGCGAGTCGCATACTCTTCTTTTCTTCTTCCAGCCTTTGTTGCATCATTTTCATTTCTTTTAATTTTTTCGTCAGCTCATTATCGAGCTTAGGCGCTTGTTTATCTTTATCCTTGCTTAATTGCAAATCGATAAACTGTTGCCCTTGCGCTTGAATAACGCTTTCTCTTTGACTACCAGCAGCAGTTTTATTATTTATTCGTCTGTATGCAGATTTCGTTTTAATGGTGTTATAGATAGAATTTGTCCAAATAGTATTCATAGTAGTTCTCCTAATCACACTGTTCGCCTAATTAAATTATCGACATTTTTATTAAATTGCTTAGTAACGTAGCGACAAGGTGATTATCTTATGGTTAATTGAATAGTTGCTAATTTAATTTATCTAGCCTTAGTAAAATCACTTATCTAGCCTTAGTAAAATCACTTATTTTGTTGAAATCCGCCTAATTTTAGGGTATACTAGAGTGTGATGGAGATTATATATAGCTAAATTACTTGAAGGAGATTGAGTGTCTAATGTTTTAATGGCTATGAGTGGGGGCGTTGATAGTGCTGTTTCTACCTACCTTTTATTACAGCAGGGGTATAGTGTAACTGGACTGACATTAAGGCTTTGCGGGGATGAACAGGCGATAAAAAACGCTCAGGCTTTAGCAAAACATTTACAGATAGAGCATATCGCTTTAGATTGGCGCGAATATTTTGAAAATAAAGTAGTTTCTACTTTTAAAAATCAGTATTTTTCTGGTTTAACGCCGAATCCTTGTATTATTTGTAATCAAAATATTAAGTTTGGTGCTTTATTAGATTATGCAATTGCTAATGGGTATGATTATTTGGCTACGGGTCATTATGCACGTAAAGTGAACTTTAAAGGTGAACTTTGTTTGGCGAGGGCATTGACAGACAGACGTGACCAATCGTATTATCTTTATCACTTATCTAATTGTCAGTTAGAAAAAATCATCTTTCCTTTAGGTGAATTTAAAAATAAAGAAGAGGTTTTAAGAGTTTATGAAAAAATCGGCTTTGTTGCACCAGCGCCTGCAGAAAGTCGTGGCATTTGTTTTACCAGCGGCGCTTATTATGGTGATTGGTTAGCGCTCGATCCTTTGGCTATGGGCAAGGGGAAAGTGCTGGATAGAGATGGTAATTATCGCGGTGAGCATAATGGCTTTTACCGTTATACGATTGGTCAAAAAAGGTTAGCTGCTGTCGATATGAGTAGCTTTGAATGTGTACTTGATTTAGACGAGGAGCGCAATCTTGTGATCGTTGGTGCTGAAGAGCTATGTTATTCTAAACGGATAGTTTTAGATCAAGTTCGTTATCATGAGAGCGTTCGTGTTGGACAGCGTTTTACTTTTAAAATTTTTACTTGGGGCTTGGATTTGCTTGGCGAAATAAAATCGATATCCGATCAGATTGAAGTTGAATTTGTAGAGCCTGTTAGAGCGGTTGCACTCGGTCAGTATGCAGCGGCTTATTTAGATGATATGCTATTGCTCGGCGGTAGAATTATTGCCAAAGCATAGAAAGTAATAGAAAATTAATTTTATTTTAAAGATAAAAACATATCTGTATTATATAATAGGGATATGGCTTGCAACTGTTTGAATAAATAGTTACTGATAAATTTGATTTTGAAATGAGGTTTAACATGGATAAACGATGTGATATTTTAATAATGACTGCATCCTTTGGTAATGGACATCATTCGGCGACAAAGGCATTAATTGAAAATCTTGATCATTTATTTCCAGATACAGTAGTGATGTCTGAAGATTTGTTGGCTATTGCCGATCCTAAATTAAAAGAAACGTTTAGTGAAATTTACAATATGTTTACGCGCAGTAAATTACCACTTTATAATGGTTTTTATAATTTGCGTAATAGCAAAGAAAATGTGATTGATGATATTGCGCTTAAACTTTATTATAAAAAAGTGGACGCGTATATAGAACAACTAGATCCTAAAATGATAATTTCGGTTTTCCCAAGTTGCGCACATTTTGCTGCGCACTATAAGCATAATTACAATCCGAATTTGAAAATGGTAACGGTGATTACCGATGTCGTCGGTAATTGGGAATGGATACATCCCGATACGGATATGTATTTTGTGCCGAGCAAGGATGTAAAAATTGAATTGTCAAAAAAAGGGGTAAAAGAAGAGAATATCATGGTTACTGGCGTTCCTGTCAAGCGAGATTTTGGCGTTTGTGTGCGTGAAAACAAGGAAGTAAAAAAGGTGTTGATTATGGCATCTTCTATGGAGACGATAAAATTTTCGGCAAAGATACTGGCGGAAATTGGTAAAATGCCTTATGATTTTACCATTGTTACTGGAAAAAATGAAGCCTTAAAACAATCTTTGAAATTTGTGATTATACCCGAAAATGTAAAAGTTTTGGGTTTTACTGATGATATTGCTAGCTTAATGAAAGAATCGGATTTAATTGTGACTAAACCAGGCGGAGCAACTATTTTTGAAGCGATAGAAAGCGGATTACCAATGTTGATTAAATCTTCTGGTGTTGGACAAGAAACGTACAATGAAGAATTTATTTATCGCTATGGTTTAGGTGATTCTTTTGAACAAAATCATGAGTTGTTTTCTAAAATTTCGAGTTTGCTCGGCAACGAAAAATATAGCGAACGCATCGTGGAAAATATTAATCAATTTAAACGTACCCTTGATAGGAGCGGGGCTTATTTGCGCTTGAAACAAATGATTTCACCGCAAACGATGGATGCAGCTTTATGAAGAAAAAACTAAGTTTTTTGATTTTGCCAGTGTTAATTGGTATAACTTTTTATCTTTTATTGCGTGGACAAAGCCTAAAACAAATATTCGATATTATTATAGGACTCAATCGATATTATCTTGCTTTGGCCGCTTTAGCTATGTGTTTATATTTGGCTTTAGAAGCGTTGATGCTACATGTTTTGCTAAACATTGAAGGCAAAGAAAAATTCAGCATAGCCCTTAAGTCGATGTTTATCGGACAATTTTATTCGTTAATCACGCCTTTTGCAAGCGGGGGACAACCAGTACAACTGTATTATTTTATTAAAGATGGCATTAAAGGGAGCTTAGCTACGGCGGTGTTGATCAATAAATTCTTGTATTTTCAAATTGGTGTAACGGTTTATTCGCTTTTTTTATTTATTTTGAAACGCAGGGAATTAACACCTTATTTTGCAAATAGTAAAATATTGATAAGCTTCGGTATAGTTTTTAATACGATTGGCTTAACGCTTTTATTATTATCTATTTTTCGCTCGAACAGCATTAAGGCGATGGCGGCAAAGCTATTGCGTTGGCTGACAAAAATTGGTTTTTCAGAAGAAAAAAATCAACAACGCTTGCTGAAAATAAACAGCGAAGTTGATGATTTTGCCAATTCAGCACAATTGCTTTTAACCCATAAAAAAGTTTTATGGGAATTGTCTTTGATGACGGTTATTCAATTGACGAGCTTTTTTTCTATTACCTATTTTATCTATCGTTCTTTTGCGTATAATGAAAAGGCTTTGTTTAGTATTGTCGCATTGCAGGCGGTTTTATATATGTCGATTTCCTTAATTCCAGCGCCAGGGAGTGCAGGCGTGGCTGAAGGGGGATTTTTTATGGTTTTTGGCTCGCTTTTTCCTGCGGCGGAGATTACGAGCGCGATTTTAATTTGGCGAGGTATAACATATTATCTTAATCTGGCTATTAGTGCTTTTGTAACAATAATTATTAGTGTGAGAAATCGTTTTAGTGAATTATAATTGAATGGATAAATATATGAAAAAATATGCTTTAATTGGTGGTAATATTGCAAGTTCATTATCGCCAGTTATACAAAATTATTATTATCAGCAATTACATATTGATGCTGAGTATCAGCTTTTGAATTTGGATTCTAAATTGAGTTTTAATAAAATTGCCGAGATAAAAAAGCGGGATTTAGATGGCTTTAATGTGACATCGCCTTTTAAGGTGGATATTATAAAATATCTCAATGGCTTAAGTCCGATTGCCGAAAAAATTAAAAGCGTTAATACGGTGATTTGCCAAGATGGACGCTGGATGGGCGATAATACGGATTATATAGGCTTGCAGAAATCGATAGAAATAGCAGGTTTAGATTTAAAAGGCAAAACGGCGTTATTGCTCGGTGCAGGTGGCGCTGCAAGAACTATTGTTTATAGTTTGATTGAAGCGGGAGTTAAGAGCATTTTGGTCTATGCACGTGACCGCTTAAAAACCAATAAATTTGTTTTGGGAATAAGACGCGATTTTGCTTTTGATAATATTATGAGCGTTTATGATACTTATGGTTTAGTTAGTGATTTGGTAATTAATGCAACACCACTGGGGAGTAATGTTTGTCCGAATATAACTTGCGTTAATTTAGCTGAGATGCATTTGGAATATTTTTTAGATCTTAATTATTCTTTGGATTCAACGATTAATGTCAAGCAAGCGAAAGCACTGGGAATAGAAGCAAGTGATGGAATTGTTATGCTTGCTACTCAGTCTTTGGCTTCTTTGCAATTGTGGCTGGAATTAAGGTTTACACCAGATGAATTCAATACTTTGATTAAGGGAGCTATTCGTGAATGTCAAGCTTAAAGCGAGTGAACTCGGTGGCGCTTTAACTGTACCACCATCTAAATCTTATGCGCATAGAGCTTTAATTGTCGCCGCTTTGGCTGATGGACAGTCTATACTTAAGAACCTTGATTTATCGACTGATATTAAAGCGACGCTAAATGCTTTAGCGACTTTTGGTATGCGCTATAAATTTGATAGTAAACAAATTTTAATTATGCCGCAAGCCTTGACTAGTGATGGTAAAATAATTGATTGTAGCGCGTCGGGCTCAACCCTGCGTTTTTTAATTCCTTTGGCATGTCATTGTAAGAAAACCACTTTTATTGGCAAGGATAAATTAATTGAACGCACTCTTATGCCTTATTTAAAATTATTTGATTGTTATCAAATCGCATATAATTATAATGGGAAATTGCCTTTGACGATTTATGGCGGTAAAAAAATCACGGGCGAAGTCGAAATTGTTGCTGATAAAAGTTCACAATTTATTAGTGGGCTTTTACTCAATTCTCCTTTAAATAATGCCGATTTAATTATTAAGCCTAAAACAAATTTTGTTTCTAAGCCTTATATTGACATTACAATTGATGTGATGCGTGCTTTTGGCGTAGAGGTTATTGAAGAAAAAAATCAATATTACATAAAGAGAAATCAGCAATATAGAGCAAGAGAATATAGGATAGAAGGCGATTATAGTAATGCTGCCAATTGGTTAGTTGCGGGTGTTTTAGCTTCGGGGGTAAAACTGAAAGGATTAACGAAAGATAGTAAGCAAGGCGATGCGCGTATAGTTGATATTATGCAATCAATGGGGGCAAAAGTTTTTTGGCAAGATGATACATTGATTGCTGTACCATCTGAAACTTTTGGCAGAGAAATAGATGCTGTTGATATCCCTGATTTAGTACCAATTTTGTCGGTTTTAGCAGCTTTTTCAACTGGTGTTACACGGATATATAATGCGAAACATTTAAAAGATAAGGAAAGTAATAGGATAGAGAGCACAGCTGATGTTCTTAGCGGTCTTGGTGTAGATATAAAAATCTTAGATGATGGTTTGTTGATTAAAGGTGGTGGGCAATTAAAAGCGGCAACGCTTGACTCTTATGCCGACCACAGAATAGCTATGGCTTTAGCAATTGCTGCTATTAAAAATCCTTGTGGTGTGGAATTAAATCGAGCAGATGCAGTCCTTAAATCATATCCTGATTTTTGGCATGATTATCGTATGCTAGGGGGCAATTTTGAGCGGAGTGATCGGTAATAGTATTAAGTATTCGCTTTTTGGGGAATCGCATGGTGATTTCATTGGCATGACGATTCATTCTTTTCCAGCGGGTATAAAAATTGATAATAAAGCTCTAGCTATGGCGTTAAACCGTCGTTTAGGCATTAGTCGATACAGTACTAAAAGAAGGGAAACAGCCATGCCAGAATGGGTTTCTGGCGTTTTGAATGGTGTTACGACGGGTGCTCCATTAACGTTTATTCTTAAAAATAAGGATGTGAAATCTTCTGATTATAAGGAATTAAAATATATAATGAGACCATCACATGCCGATTATAGCGCTTATGTTAAGTATAATGGTTTTAATGATAATAGGGGTGGAGGTATTTTTTCTGGACGATTGACAAGTTGTTTGGTCGTTGCTGGTAGTTTAGCAAAACAATTATTAAACGAAAAACAAATTGAAATAATTAGCCGTGTAGTAAAACTTGGTGGTTTTGAGATTCCTTTTAGTGCTTATAAAGATAATTCGGTTGACCTTTCGGCGTTAGCCGAGGACTATCGAAAAAAAATAGATATGATGTTAGACCAAATTATTAGTGATAAAGATTCTTATGGCGGCGTTGTGAGAACAAAAGTGCTTCATTTTCCTGCTGGCATTGGTGAACCGTATTTTCATTCATTGGAGTCGCATTTGAGTTCTTATTTATTTGCTATTGGTGGCTTAAAAGCTATTTCTTTTGGTATCGGTGAAGATTTTGCCAATATAAAAGGGAGCGAAGCGAATGATGAAGTTGCTTATAATGATGGTGCTGTTGTTCAGCTAAGCAATAATAATGGCGGTATTTTAGGCGGTATTAGTACGGGAGCTGATATTGATTTTTCTTGTGTATTTAAGCCTACACCGTCTATTTGTATAGAGCAAAACACCATCGATGTAGAAAAAGAGGTGAATGTAAAATTAGAAATTGTGGGTAGGCATGATCCAGCTTTTGTCTTGCGAACACCAGTAATAGTTGAAAATGTCACTGCAATGGCTTTGTTAGATATAATAAAGGGGAATTTGTGAAAGTTTTTTTGATTGGAATTACTG
>PDWI01001852.1_pt1 | contig 32873 bp, 31 predicted proteins | sample 1430891 | NCBI WGS metagenome assembly PDWI01 (sample SAMN01162508, study PRJNA174530) | Oral metagenome, whole genome shotgun sequencing project. | biome: Marine environment; feature: Marine mammal; material: Swab sample of the gingival sulcus; isolation source: swab sample of gingival sulcus... | reverse complement strand
GGATAGAGGAAATCAATCAAGCTCCTGTCGTGTTTAAGTGGCGTTACAAAATGGATGAAATCGCAATTGCGTAACAATATATACAGAACAATATACTAGAGAGAGTTTTGCCTCCGCCGGTTGGCACGGATAACGTATAAATACCCTGTTGTCTGCCGGCTTCATTTTGGCATTGTTCAGATATACGTTTCCGAACCTTATCAATGGGGCGAGTATCGTTGAATTCAGCTAGATAATTTTCAAATAGCACAATTTGTTCAGTCCAGTTTGGAACGGTGTCAAATTCAGTTAATCCTGCGCTGTCGCATCTGTCTGCGTCGACAACACTGGAAAAAAGAGCTTTCGTCAGTAAGTGCAAAGTAAAGGGAAGATTCGTTGTGCCTTCTTCCTTTCCTTTTTTGCAGAAATTCATGATTTCCTTATTTATTTCTGTTTCTTTAATCTCAGGGCAGAAAACACTTATGGCCTCCTTATAATGAAGTTGATCTTCACTTTTATTTATTTTAACGGTTAGAGTCCTCTTTCCATCAGATATACAGTCAAATAACCCACCGTGATGGCTGGCAATCACATTTCCGAGAATGTCCGCAATGATAGAATCTTTAATTTTTTCCGTTACAAATTTTGCCCCCTGTAATGCGTGGATAACCTCCCCTCGTCTTACAATTTCTCCTTTTAAACTACGATCTAAATAATCTTGAAAGGCTTGGGTGTATTTCCCAAAATCATGCAATAAACCAGCATAATAACCTGTCTTTGCGCAGCCAAAAACACTGGTGAAAGTTGTAGCTAGGAGTGCCGTGTTGCTGATGTGGTCTTTCAACAATTGCCCCTCTCGAGCATAAAAAGGACTTGTTGCTTTATTGTCGTTACTCATGGACATCCTCTGATAATTGGCCTGTAGTTTAATTGCTAACAAAGGCTTTTATTGCTGAAAATTTATGTCTGATAATTTTATATTAACATGGAGGGTCTATCATATAGTGAGTAACCCCCTAACTTTTTAGCTCTATTACTGAAAAAACTTCTGGAACTAAAGAAAGGTGTGTCTTTCTAGCTGTTATAGCAAGAAAAATGACGTAAGACGAGAGGTGTGAATATGCCACAAAGTTAAGGATGCTTTTGTGGGTGACAAAAGCTCATCTATCCGTGCGGCCTTGAGAGAACCGCTGACCCAACGAGTATGATTATTTAATACATTTTTATCGTCATTGAGACGATTGGCATATCCCAACAACGATTGGGTGTGCTTGGTGAAACTCGTGTCCGAGTACAGAGTCTATTTCAAGATGTAAATATCAGGGTAATCCATGAGTTTGAGTGTTGTCGCTATACCCCCAGCTACAGCCTGGTTATCGTGGGTAATTACCAGGCTGTAGCTCTTGTTCAGCTCTTCCTGCATGGGTTTTGTGAACAATTCAACATAGTTGATATGGTTGGCACCGTCTACATGCCCATCATAACCAGTCAATCAGAACAATGCCGGCTCCGATTACGTTGGCGTGCTGGTTGTAATCAATCAGGCTTCTGCCGTAGCCATTAAAATACTGCACATACCCCTTGAGGTATGGCCACCCCGGAAGCGGGAAGCTCCAACTCAATTCCACCGCTCCTTTAGAAAACCCTGACTCCAGGTTGTTGCGTGACATTATGGTGAATACGTGATCACCCCACTTGTAGGCGGCAGCGGTCTCACAGTGGCCCAGGTAATCGGTGATATCTGGATTATCATCTTCGTCGTTGTTTTCAGGGATACGGATCCAGGGTTTAAACGAGAACACCAGATTCCCTTTTTCAAGGGTTATCCAGGCAAATATCCTGTTCCAGCTGCGGGAAAGGAGCCCGCCTTGACCGTTGGACTGATGGTTAATTCCAAAAGAATTCCAGGTGTTTTTAATCCCGAAGAATTCCCAGTTGGGATGAAACTGAACCCAGAGTTCCGGCTCGTGATTAGTTTCGCGAAATGGTGAGGAATTTTCATAGTACAGTTGCCAGAAGGAGCGGTTGGTGTACGCTGCGTAAATATCTATTTTATCGTCGAATAAATCGACGAACAATGGGAATTTAACACTGAGTTGAAATTGGACCTCTGCATCTTCCCAACTTTCATAATCCGGATCAGATAAGCTCTCCCGCCAAAGGCTCGCGTCATGGCCCTGTGAATTATAAGCGCCAAAGAGCAGGTACGAAGGCTTATGTGCCATGAGGGTAAACGGCTGAAGAACGTGCTCCTTATCCTTTTGGACGCGGTGTGAAACCAGGCTTGTTTTGCGTTGTTTATTTTCTGTGGCTTGAGACGTTTTCTGATTGATGTGTTGCTCACACTGTTTCTTCAGTGCTCCAATGGTCATGGCGGGGTCAGCTGTTGCCAGCGCCTCGACCATACAGTCCTGTAGATCATCTGCCCTGGCTAAAGGTACTTGCAGGGCTAAAAATATGCTCAGGATGCTGATCACCCAAGAGGATGTATTGAAGAGTTTTGCACTCCTTATTGTCTTGCTCACTGGCCTGGCCTTCTCAGTGTGATTCAATCGGAATATATCTTGTTTTATCATGCTGTTACAGGACTATCACCACATCTTCGAGGGGCAGGCGTGATTTTGCTGCGCCATGGTTGTAATCTTCACCATCAAGGTGATAGCCCAGCGCCAGTGCAACGGTACACACGTAGCCATCGAGTTCGTCTTTGAAGATTTCGCCGATGAGTTCAGTATCAACACCCTCCATGGGGGTGGAGTCAATACCCAGTCGCATGGCAGTGTGCATGGCATTACCCAGGGCGATATAGGTCTGTGCTCTGGTCCAGGTGCCGTTGTAGCCATTTTCATCGGTATTTAGACCAGTGAAGAACATGCCTAAGCTCATTCGCTCTTCAGCGGTATCTTCTGTCAGGCGACCCATTGCAATTTCATTATCAATGACCTTTACAAAGTCTGCTCTTGTGAATGTAGGATTGTATGCAAACAGGATGGTGTGGGACGCTTCAGTGGCATGTTTTTGATTGAACTCAAACTTGTTGGCAAAGGTATCGTGAAAGCGCTTTTTTGCTTTATCACTTTCAATGACAATGAATTTCCACGGCTGTGAATTTATAGAGGAAGGCGACAGACGCAGCGCCTCTTTGATGACCTCCATGTCCTTTGCGGAAATTTTTTTGGTGGCATCATATCTTTTGGTGGTGTAACGGCGGTTCAGATCTTTGATAATTGGGTGAGTCATTTTGGGCTCCAGATAAAATTTAGGCAATAAAACCTTCCAGGTTGTGATACGGCTGTTCACGATTGTACATGATAAGTTCAGGCAAAGGATTTGCACTGATTAAATCGCATCCACCATAGAATTTTTGTACCTCTTCCATACCACCCAATCTGAGCATGATCAGATCGCTGTGCAGGGTAGAGTAAATCGACCCGCTTGTCAGCTGTTTGCACGGTGTTCCCGCCTTTTTGCAAGCTGCTTGATAATATGCGGAGCAAAATAGATGGGGATTTGCGACATGGCCAGGTACATCCAGGTAATGTCAGGCAGTGCTGTTCCTGTAGCAGCGATAAGGAGGGCCATATTGCGATTGGAGCACATGAATCCGAGCGTTATTGCCCGTCCTCTTCCAGCAGGGTAAAAGACAAGGGTGGTGCCAACCAATATTGCTGTGAAGACAGTCACAGCCACTCCTGTTACCCAGAGCAGGGTAAAAGGAATGGTGAACATTTGATGAAGGACCTCATTCATGATGGCAGCAGCGAAAACCAGCAGGATGATGATGTTCAGACCATCCAGCGGGAGCTGATATTTTTGTATTCTTGCCTGTCCGAGTAACCTGCGTAGGATCATTCCTGCGGCAAACGTCGAGAGAAGAATAAGAAAGAGTTTTTTCGCCAATAGAAGTGGGGAAATGAGCAGTGCTGATCCGGCAAAAAAACTGGCAAAAAGTGGTGCTGTTATGGGTACCAGCATGGTGCTTACCACCATTGTTGCCAGCACCAGGGTGGATTCCAGCCCCATCAACGCTACGATGGCAGGGGCAGACATAATCGGGGAGGCCGCTGCCTGGAGCAATATACCCAGAAAAAGAGCTGCAGCAGATTCAGGTAACCCCAGAGCCAAACCAACCCCACCTATGAGTATCGGGATAATGACAGCGGTCCAACAGAGTGCTGCAAGCACCAGGGCAGGTTTATGCATGTAGCCTTTGAGCGCGGTAGTATCCATTCGCAGAAAGGCGATACAGAGCAGTAAAGCCACTGCTTCTGTAAAGTAATTCTTAAGTCCTTCTCCTACAGGGTGCGGCATCACTGTGCCAATCACCAGGGTGAGGGCCACCGCCATTGTGCCTTTACTCCCGAGCCAGGATAAGAAGGCCAGTGGAGCACAGATGAGAGAATACCTACGAACAAGCATGTGTCGGCAGCGGGATGATTGTTTGTCTTTCCATGTGGGACGTTAACTATCCAGAGAAAATAACAATATGGGGTGACTCGCCTTGACAGGGCAGTTGGTCACGAAGATAATATCACAGTGGGGAGCAGGAACCAAGAAATTGAACAACTCTGTTTCTGGTTTTGTGATCGGTATGTTGCTTGACAAAATGACTGGAATGGACTGTTTCAGCTCTGCGAAGTAAAAAATGGAGTTACGGCTATATATTGGCTCTCTCTATGGTCTTGGCTGTGGTGTCGTTATGTTCTGTTCTTTTTTTATCAGCCAATCATGCAATTCATGAAATCAAAGCTTGTAAAAAAACAGACATTAGATTAATAGCCAGGATTTTCAGCGGAGCTGGAGCCAAATACTCCAATATCCACGCTGATGCTGTGGTTGGATTGATGGTTGCCCCAGGATGAGTGGTGTCACTGGCTCCACGGATTACCATGAGTCTCCAGCATCAGGGATGATGTCCACTGATGGCACAGTAATGTTTTAACAAACTTAAATGGCCTCTAGCAGAGGGGAAGGTATGGCAAAGAAAAAGCTCAAGGAGCTGAGAATTAACCAGGAATGGTGCAAAGGGTGCTCAATCTGCATAGCGCTTTGCCCAAAGCAAGTTCTGGAGTTGGATAAAGAGGGCAAGTCAACGGCAGTCAGGCCGGAAGACTGCATTTGCTGCAGGTTATGTGAGCTGCGGTGTCCTGATCTTGCAATCGAGGTCATAATTGAGGAAGAATGAAAATGAGTGATACACAAAACATTCGATTTGTCCAGGGTAATGAGGCGTGTCTTGAGGGTGCACTGTACGCAGGCTTGCAGTTCTTTGCAGGCTATCCCATCACCCCTTCAACTGAGATCGCCGAAGGCCTTGCTGGCCGGCTTCCTCAAGTGGGTGGTAAGTTTATACAGATGGAAGATGAAATCGCTTCCATGTGCGCGATTATAGGGGCCTCTCTCACCGGTCATAAGGTTATGACCGCAACCTCCGGACCTGGTTTTTCCCTGAAGCAGGAAGCTATCGGTTATGCCTGTATGGCGGAAATTCCCTGTGTTATAGCCAATGTACAGCGCGGTGGCCCCTCCACAGGTAACCCCACCCACGTGAGCCAGGGTGATGTTAACCAGGCCAGGTGGGGAACCCATGGTGACCACAACATCATCGCCCTGACTGCTTCCAATCACCAGGATATCTTTGCCATTACAGTGGATGCCTTTAATATGGCGGAAACCTACCGGACTCCGGTTATCCTGCTCCTTGATGAGTCCATCGGTCACCTGCGCGGCAAGCTGGAAATCCCCGCACAAGGTGAACTGCCCATTGTTGACCGTCTCCGTACCGCCCTGCCCAAAGACGTGGATTATCATCCCTATCTTCCCAGGGAAGATGGACGCCTGCCCATGTCTGACTTTGGTGGAGAACATCGCTATAACGTGACCGGCCTGTATCATGACATGTGGGGCTTTCCCTCAGCTAATCCGAAGATTGTTAACGACCTGCTCCATCATCTGGTGGATAAAATCGACGTCAATCTGAACAATATTACCCGCTACAAACAACACTTCCTGGATGATGCTGACTATGTCCTCATTTCCTACGGCAGTTCTGCACGTTCCGCCATCCATGTGGCTAAAAACAAACGCAAGAGAGGGGAAAAGGTAGGGGTGCTGGAACTGCAGTCCATCTGGCCTTTCCCAGCCGAACTTGTTCGGGAAAAATGTGCGAATGCAAAGGCAGTGCTTGTGGTTGAGATGAACATGGGACAGGTCATGGCCCAGGTCAAAGCAGCAGTAGACAAACCTGATCGTGTTTTTCTGTCCAACCGGATCGACGGTAAATTAATCACACCTTCTGATATTAAACGTCTCCTGCGGATTCTTCAGGGTAAAGGGGTATAAGATGGCTGTACAAGACTATTTACGACAACGTTTCTTCCCTCATATGTGGTGTCCGGGCTGCGGTCACGGAACAATTCTTAACTCGCTCATCCGTGCGATTGAAGAGCTTGAGCTCAATAAAGATGAGATCGTCATGACTTCCGGTATCGGTTGTTCTGCACGTATCTCCGGTTATGTAGATTTTCACTCCCTGCATACCATGCATGGCCGTGCGCTTGCTTGCGCCACTGGCGTTAAGTTGAGTAAACCAGAGTTGACGGTTATTGTACCCATGGGTGACGGTGATTCCCTGGCAATCGGCGGTAACCATTTTATTCATGCTGCACGTCGAAATATTGATATTACCGCCATTGTCATGAATAACCGTATTTACGGTATGACCGGTGGCCAGTTCTCTCCTCTGTCCGGTTCCGGTGTTAAGGCTACCACCGCTCCTTACCTGACCATTGATCGGGGGTTTGATGTGGTTGAGCTGGCAAAGGCTGCCGGCGCTACTTTTGTTGCCCGATCCACGGCTTACCATGCTCAGGAGACGATCAGGTATCTGAAAAAGGCTATCTCCCATAAGGGCTTTTCTGTGGTTGAGATTTTCTCCCAATGCCCGACCTATTACGGCAGGAAAAATAAAGAGGGTGATGCAGTGGACATGCTGAAACTCCACAACACCAGCACCGCTCCCATTGGTTCCAAAAAGCTGGAAGAAAACCCAGGGCTTATCCCTCGCGGTATTTTCCTTGACGAAGAGCGTCCTGAGTACTGCAGCGAATACGACAAAATCATTGAACACGCAATGAGCAGGTAATTATCATGAAAAGAACCAGACTTGTATTTTCAGGCTCCGGTGGTCAGGGGGTAATAACAGCCGCGATTATCCTTGCAGAGGCTGCGGTTATCTATGAGGGCATGAACGCAACGCAGTCCCAGAGCTATGGTGCTGAAGCAAGGGGTGGAGCAACCCGGAGTGATATTATCCTCTCCGATTACGAGATCGATTTTCCTGTGGTAACCCAGCCCAATATTTTGATCTGTCTTACCCAGAAATCGTATACGAGTTTTTCATCCATCATCAGGCCGGGTGCATTGCTGATTACTGACTCCCGCTTTGTGACCGTGACCCGTAAAGTGGATGCCAAACAGGTTGAGCTGCCCATTTATGACACCGTTATGGAGAAGATTGGGAAGCCTATAGTGTTCAATATCAGCGTCCTTGGAGCACTGCTTGGGCTGGAGCCTCTTGTTAAGGAGGAATCTTTGCTGAAGGTTATCAAGCAGAGGGTACCCAAGGACTTTATTCAACTCAATGTTGATGCATTTCAGCTTGGCCTGGAAATCGGTAAGGACTATTACCGCAATACATAAAGGCGTTGTTAGCCAGGTGCGCGTGTTACGGTGGATAACTGGTGATCCGGTATCCACCTTTTTTAAAGAGAGTCAGCACTGGTAAAGATGAGTAATCACCAGGCAATGTAATGGGGGAACTTAAGCTTTTCCTACAGGAACCCCATTCGGTCGTATATCATCCGGGCGTGCCATGAGCATTTCCATGAGTTTCTTTTGCATGTCTGCGTATTCAGCATTATCAAACAGGTTGTTCAGCTCATAGGGATCATTTGCCAGGTCAAACATTTCTCCAGCACCTGACTGGAGCTCAACGGTCAACTTAGCATCTTTGGTGCGCACCGTTCTCTGGCTCATGCCAACCCCAACCCTGCCGGGCAGCAACTCCCACTCGCACATGGCAGATTCGCGAGTTTCATCACCTGAGATCACGCCACGCATGGATCTGGAGTGGCTATCTTCCATACCTGCAACTCCTGCCCAATCAAGGAAGGTCGCTCCCAGATCAACGGTGGAGAGCGGTTCGTGGCTCACCTTGCCGGCGGGCACATCCGGCCCTTTAACGATTGCACCGACATTGAGCACCCCTTCCAGCAGAATTGGCCCTTTGAGCATCAGGCCATGGTCGCCCAGCCATTCCCCATGATCTGAGGTGTAGACAATATAGGTATTGTCAGCTAACCCCTGGCTCTCAAGCTCAGTGATAATGCGTCCCACAGAATGGTCAATCAATGATATCTGGCCGTAATAGTTGGCAATGATTTCGCGTAACTGCTCATCAGTGTAGCTGGGGAAGCGGGAGTATTTTGCCCGCATCTCCTGATGCTCATCGGGGATATCGCTTTCCATGGAGGCTTTGTACCACCAGGGACGCTTTGCAAAATCACAGGTGCGATGAGGTGGCAGGTCGACGTCTTCAGGACGATGCAGGGAGGCCCACGGTTCAGGAGCGTCAAAAGGGTGGTGTGGATCAGGAAAGGATACCCACAGGCAGAACGGGTGCTCCTTGTGCGCCTTAATATAGGCAATGGCCCGGTCAGCTATCCAGGTGGAGTTATGGTAGGCCACTGGAATTCTGGAAGACCAGGTCTGCGGGGCATCTTTGTGGTCACGGTTACTCTCCCACAAGAGCTTGTTTTTATACTCACCGCGGCCGTCACCATAATACCATTCTTCATAGGCAAGCCCTCCCGGTGGTTGCTCTGGTAACCACCAGTTATGACCAATATGAACCAGCTCGGCATGATCAAAACCCATATACGGGCCACGCCATCCCGGCTCCACATCTCTGGAACCGGAAACACTTTCCACTGTTCCTGTGTATTCAAAGGTGAAGTAGGTGGAAAAATGCGCTTTCCCTATAATGGCAGTGTCATAGCCCGCTTGAGAGAGCATCCCGGCAAACCCTTTTTCCGCGGTTTCAGGGTCAAGATCGATGCCGTTGTCGTGCACGCCGTGGGTTCTGGGGAGCAGGCCGGTTAATATTGATGCTCTGGACGGTTGACACACCGGACACGGGGTAATGACATTTTCCAGACTGGTGCCTTCCTTGGCGAGCATGTCCAGGTGTGGGGTTTGTATCTTTCTGCCGCGGAATCCGTAACAATCACCCCGTTGCTGGTCTGCGGTGATGAAGAGAATATTAGGTTGTTTTTTTGCTTTGCTCATGCATTTCTCCGTTATAATAAAACGCTTATACAACAGTTGGTTATGCTGTTTTTTGGTCTTCTTTGCAGCCAGCCGGGATCAATGATGATGTCCAGTGTTGTCAGCAGAGAAATTGGTGAGATAGGGCCTATCACCTGCTTGAGTTTTCCTCTGAATCATGTAAGGATGTGTTCTCCTTAACCTTGAGCAATATACCTCCACCAATGATAAACAGCAGTACAATACTCAGCACCCCCCACCTGGATTCCCCGGTTATGGTGGTGATCATCCCCATGAGAAAAGGGCCGGCAATGGCCGCAAACTTACCAAACACATTGTAAAAACCAAAAAATTCTGCACTTTGCTGGGGCGGAACAAGTTTGCCATAATAACTGCGGCTCAGTGCCTGTATACCACCCATGGACGAGGCAACTAGAAAGGCGATGCACCAGAAAGCAGCGATTTTGATTTGTGGAGTGGAGAGTGTTGGAAGGAGAAAGGCCATCACGGTGATCAGGGTATAGATTGCGATACCTGCAAGCAGCAGTGGCTTGGTGGAAAAGCGGCGTGACAGTTTACCGTAGAGCAGGGCACAAGGAAAGGCCACCACTTGGATGAAAAGAAGCACTGCTATGAGCATGGTGGGGCTGAATCCCAGGTCGCTGCCATAAGCAATGGCCATGGAAATAATCGTGCCCACCCCATCAATATAGAAAAAATAGGCCAGCAGAAAGAGAAAAATTTGACGATGGTGACGGATTTTCCTAAAGGTAGCGTACAGCCTGGAAAAGCTGGAACTGAGTAAAGGGCCTGCAGGAGCAATGAAATGGTTTTGACGGACATGCTTAAGCATGGGCAGGGAAAGAGTAAACCACCACAGCGCCACCAGCACGAACCCCAACTTGGTGTGCAGGGGGGGCAGCTCTCCCTGGGTTGTTGTGCCCCACATGATAAGCCCGATTATGAGAATGAAGGGGATAACGCTGCCGATATACCCATACCCATATCCTTTGGCAGATACTTCGTCCATTTGCTCAGGTGTTGTCACATCGGTGAGAAAGGCATCATAAAACAGATTCGCTCCGGCCCACCCAACCCGGGCGCAGATAAACACGATCAAGCAAAGCAGCCATTGCCCTTGCTGGATGCAGGTTAGGGCCAGGGTAAAGAGTATCCCTATGGTGAGAAAGAACGCAAAGAAACGTTTCTTTTTGCTCTTATAATCTGCCAAAGTGCCCAGCAGGGGCGAGAGGAGAGCGAGAATCAAAGATGCTGTTGAATTGGCAAATCCCCAGTAGGCAGTTGATACCGCTGCAGTTTGGTTAGCTGCTGCAAACTGTTTGAAAAAAAGTGGCATGATGGCAGTCACCATCACCAGTACAAAAGCGGAGTTCCCTGCATCATAAAGGATCCAGCTTTTTTCTGTTGTTGTAAGCGGCGTTGATTGAGCCATGAATATGTATTCGTAGTGTGGTATCTGGAACGAGAGCAGGTCTTTTACACGTACAGCAATAGGGAATGTACCATGTGCGGCATGATTCATCATTTTATAAATGCTTTTTCTGCGATACCAGGCAGTTCAGGTAATGGTTCTTCTGGGCAAAGCAGCGGCTCTCAGCCTTTCCCGCAACTCCTGTTGATCGTTATCTTGGACTCCATTGGGGATAAGGAGATTTTGCGAAATTTTATATCCCCGACCCCGGAACTGGAAGCAAGGTTTGATAGGTATGTGGAGATTGTTGGAGTAGAGGCAGTAAAAGAGGATTTTGCTCGCGCATTTCTTGTTCTACAGGCAAGTGGTTTTTGGCATCTTGCACAGCGCAAGGGAGAGGAACAGGAGAGCGTTCAAGAGGTACGTGGAACAGTACAATTACGCAACACATATTTCGGGGCAAGGTTCAGTGATACGCTCTATCCCTTGCTGGTGATGGAGCCCTCCCGCAATAGGCTGCGTCAAATATTGGTAGAAGGGTATTTTTCTTCAACGCAAGCTAAACGATTACAAGGAGCAGTAGAGACGATGAAGGTGCGTAATGAAAGGTATGAACAGGACGTAGCAGAAGTATTTGATAAAGCAACTTTTATCCGTAATTTGGGGATACACCTGCTTGAGGTCTCTCCTGGGAAATGTTCGGCAGGCGTCCTGGTTGTCGATGAGCATCTGCAACACCTGGGACGGGTACATGGGGGTGTTATTTCTTCACTTGCCGGGCATGCAGCATTGGGAGCTGCCATTTCAGTTGTTCCTGGCGGTGAGATCATGGTAGCCCCAGAATTTACCTTTACCATGTTTCGCAGCGTTAACTCGGGTAAGCTTGAAGGGAGAGCAAAGGTGCTTAAATCAGGTGCACTGTTGGTTTTTGTTGAGGCTGAAGTCTTTAGCGTGGAAGACGAACAATCCCTGCTTATCGCCAAGGGCAGCTTTACTTTTACCCGCGCAAATCAATAAGTTGGAGGGGTGTAGAGGGCTCATTTGGGGGCGGATACAGTAAGATGTCGCCTCAGATGTTGATTTTTAGAAGGGTTAGCGTTACCTTGGACAAAGATTGTAACTCATCAAAGCGTAGATACACGCTTCCGACTCTTCAGCACTAAGGAGAACTTCATGCCAGGATGTAATATTTTCAGTCAGGAACACCAGATGCTGCTCATTCACTTTTTTGGGACATTAAGCGCCAGTGATTTGGAGCGGCAGGCTATTTCCGTTTTTTCTAATCCTGATTTTTCAGAAAGTACCAAAGAGTTGATCAGCTTTGCTGGAGTAGAAGATATTGCTGATGATGTGGATATGGTACGGTTGGCAGAAATTGTGAAAATCAATAAGGGGCATGTGGAAAAGTTCCCGGATATCAAAATAGCCATCATTGCACCAGACCCAGGTACCATTGGCCTGGCACAGGTGTATAAGGAGCATGTTGACTCTCACGAGAGAAAAGGGGAAATGGAAATTTTTACCTCCAAACATGAGGCTGTTCAGTGGCTGGGAGGAAAAGCTGACCAGTGGGATTTTCTGCTTGACCATGTTTCCAAGATGTGCGAGATCTAATATTTTCTCCTGACTTTCGCTCGCTCCACCTGAGTCTCTCTGTCTCTGCTGAGGAATCCTATTCTTTGGCAGAGATACTCTTCCCTCGCTTGCATATTTTGCCATTTTTTTATAGTATGTGCCGTTTTGTGTGATCAGCTCTGCTGCTCGCTGCACATATCCAAAGTCGAGCAACAACCTTACTATTGCAACCCTAGAGATTTTCTTATGACACCCCAGCAAAAATCCACCAGACCAGCTTCAGCTATTTTGCTCATCCATTGCCCTGACAGTAAAGGTATTGTGGCCTCGGTCAGTGAATTCCTTTACAAGAACGGCGGCAACATCATGGCTTTGGAGCAACACGTGGATTCCTCCCAGAAAGTGTTTTTTATGCGGGTTGAGTGGGAGCTGAAAGGGTTTAATATCCCTGATGAAAAGATTGGTGAGTACTTTGATACCCTGATTGGTCAGAAGTATGATATGCAGTGGAATCTTCATTTTTCCACCTATGTTCCTAAAATGGCGTTATTTGTCTCCAAATTACCCCATTGCATGTATGACCTGCTTTCCCGCTGGCAGACCGGTGAGTTACGGGTGGAGATTCCATTGATTATAAGTAACCACGAAGATATGCGGCCTGTGGCTGAGCAGTTTGGGATTCCCTATTATCATTTTGCAATCAATAAGCAAAACAAGAAAGAGCAGGAACAAAAACAGCTGGAACTGCTGGCAGAGTATGAGGTTAATTTCATTGTACTCGCACGTTATATGCAAATTCTTACCGGCGATTTTATTGATCACTACTCTGGTAAGATCATCAATATTCATCATTCCTTTTTGCCCGCCTTTCCAGGCGCAAAACCGTACCACTCCGCCTATGAAAGAGGGGTGAAGATTATCGGTGCCACCAGCCATTATGTAACTGCAGACCTGGATGCCGGGCCAATTATTTCTCAGGATGTGATTCAGGTGACCCATGCCGATTCGGTTCAGGATCTGGTGCGTAAGGGGCGTGACCTGGAAAAAGTCATCTTGTCGCGCGCTATCTGGCATCATATTAAACGCCAGACTCTGATTTATCAAAACAGGACGATTGTTTTCACCTGATTAATCTGTTGTCTCATCCCTTTGTTCCGCACCGGCTCGTCATCGCCTTTGATCTGAACGTCTACAATCTGGCTGCCTGCTGGCAGCATGAAGGATTGCTCTTTGTTTGCCTGGAGGTGTAGCGTCAAATGGTTTTCATTGGTGAGGTTGTTGTGTATTGTCAGGTGAGGGCAGCCATCTTAAATTGATAAATCCTTGTTGCGGAATCTGCCAGGTTTGGTATCTGTGCAGAGAGTTATTTTTCAGCCGCTGACCCGTTTTTCAAGTGAACGGTATACACTCTTATTTTTTATTTTTTCCAGGAAGCAGCCATGACATTTCCCATTGATTTATCCGCTTATGTTCCGCTCAAGTTTACTTTAACTCAAGACGGGTTAAGCACCGAGCAAAAAGAAACCCTGCTCAACAATATTGCCCTTGTCCGCGACTCCATCGTGTTTTTTACGGCTCTGGCCAACACTAAAGGGCTGGGAGGGCATACCGGTGGTGCCTACGACATCGTTCCCGAACTGCTGATTGTTGATGGATTCATGAAGGGCAATGACTCCTGTTATCCAGTGTATTTTGATGAAGCAGGGCACAGGGTGGCTATTCAATACATGATGGCAGTACTCAACGGATATGCGCCGCTTGAATCACTGCTCCATTATCGTGAGTTTGGCAAAGGTCTGTATGGACATCCCGAACGTAATGAAAAAGAAGGGATCTTTTTCAGCTCAGGACGGCTTGGACATTTATGGAGCCATGTGAACGGTGTGGCAGAAGCTCATCCAGACAAGACGGTGTTCATGTTTGGCAGCGATGGTTCACAGCAGGAAGGTGATGATGCCGAGGCTGCACGCTATGCGGTTGCGCGCAAGCTGAACGTGAAGCTGCTCATCGACGACAACAACGTCACCATTGCCGGGCACCCGACTGAGTACATGCAGGGCTATGACGTGGTCAAAACCCTCGCTGGACATGGGCTTGAAGTAGGTGCGTGTCCAGGGGAAGATGTGGATGAACTGTTTACCAGGATTCAGAAAGCCATCGCTGCTGACGGACCGGTAGCTGTTGTTGCCAAACGGCTCATGGCTGTTGGCGTTGAGGGTATTGAGGGCCTGCCCAAGGGACACGATGTTATTCCTGTGGACATGGCTATTACCTATCTCAAGGCCAAAGGGCATGATGCGGCGGTTGCTCTGCTCACAGCTGATGCCACGAAAAAAGAAAAGCCGGTCTATCTGGGCTCCACCCCTGAAACGGGCAAGAATCGTGATGATTTTGGCAAGGTAATCTGTGAAATTTTAGAAGGCGTTGAAGACCCTGCATCCACAGTGATTGTGGTGGATTCTGACCTGGAAGGTTCCTGCGGGTTGCACCATGTCCGCAAAAAATTTCCTGAAGTATACGTACACGGCGGTATTATGGAGCGCAACAATTACTCTGTTGCAGCAGGATTTGGTGCTACTCCCGGCAAGCAGGGGATCTTTGGCACCTTTGCAGCCTTTCAGGAAATGGTGATTTCCGAGATCACCATGGCGCGTCTTAATCAGGCTAACGTGCTGGCTCATTTCTCTCACTCTGGTGTGGATGATATGGCTGACAACACCTGTCATTTTGGGATCAATAACTTTTTTGCCGACAACGGGCTGGCTGAGCATGATACCACCCGCCTCTACTTCCCGGCTGACCCGCTCCAGTTAAAAGCAATTTTGAAAAAAGTGTACCATGACAGTGGGCTGCGGTTTATATTCTCCACCCGCTCTGCAACGCCATTTATCCTTGATGGCAATGGAAATAAGCTCTACGAAGAGTACACCTTTAGCCCGGATAAGGACGAGGTCATTCGTGAAGGTGATCAAGGCTACATAATCTCCTATGGAGAGATGCTCTACCGTTGCCTCCATGTGGTTGAGCAGCTTAAGGCAGAAGGTATTCATGTTGGGCTTATCAACAAGCCCGTGCTCAACGTGGTGGATGAGGAAATGGTTGCCACCGTAGGAAACAGTCCCTTTGCCCTGGTTGTAGAAACCCAGAACATGAAGACCGGATTGGGGAGTCGTTACGGTACCTGGTTGCTTGAGCGTGGATTGGCTCCCAGGTATGGCTACATGGGCACCTGGAAAGACGGAGCTGGTGGACTTTCAGAGCAAATCCCTTATCAGGGGATGTCCAGCGAAGATATTATTGAAAAGGTGAAATCGTTGATAGGGTAAGAAGGACTCATTAGAGAAGACAATAAAAAAGGAGCTGCCCAGCCAGGCAGCTCCTTTTTTATTGTCAAGTTTACTTAAACCTGCTGTTACCTCGACATATTAGCAAGTACGTATTCCATCATCTGATCTGGCGTAACGATCCTGCCCTTGGCAGCCTGAAGTGCAATCAGGTCACGCCGCCAGGTGGAAAGCACATGGAAGAAAGCATCGTGCATGCCTTTTTCCTTTGAAAATTCAATGATGGACATGTCAATGCGCTCGATCAGGTTGACGGTATAGATGGAAAATTGCTTGGTATAAATTTCCTTCTTGTAGTCCTTGTCTATGACCTCGGCAAAGAGTCTTTGCAGATCCTGGAACATCGGGATACGTCCAATGGGGGTCCAGATGGTTTCCACCTTACGCTGATGCATGAGCGCCATGATGCGCATCCACACCTTGGTATCCCGTTTTTCGCCGATCAATCCATCCTGTTCACCTGGCGCAAGGCTGCCGCGGCCGCTCTTATGGAGCCAGTAGTTCACCTGAAATCCTGAAGGCAGGTGTTCATGCTCAATATCCGGGTTCTCGCCAAAGGCTTTGTAGTGGTTGATATAATGAGCAAGCGGGCCAGGGAAGAACGCTTCGTTGGCAAAAGGAGAGCGTTTTTCACTGCCATCTGTACCAATTTCGGTCGCTGTAGTGGCAGATCTGATGATCGCACCATGGACGACCGTGTTCATCCAGTCATGGGCCATCACAATGGTAGGCATGGTGGTGTAGTCACGACCGCCAAAGAGCAAGCCACTGAGCTTCACCCCTGCAGGATCTTCGGTTGCATCGTCATAGTTTTCCAGGGAATCTAAGGTGATGGTGAAGCGAGCATTTTTATGTGATGCCAGGGTGCCCGAATCGCTGGACCACTCACCCAGATAGTTCAGCCCTTCTTGTGGGAAAGATTCACCCATGCCATTCCAGTATGGGCGTCCCCCGGAAACCAGCAGGTTGGAGAAAATGACCTCATTGTCAGCGCCTTCAAGTACCTTGAGCGTTTCAGGGTCGTCATCCTGATTCACCCCCTCAATGATCCCGAACATCCCTTTTTCCGGGTTAACCGCTCGAACTTCACCATTTTCCTTGTTGATAAAGATTTTTGCCAGATCATCACCAACCAGATGGGTACCGGTCATGGCTGTTCCGGTTTTCCCGCACCCGGAAGGGTAGGCTCCAGCAAAATATAAAATCTCACCTTCTATCTCAAACCCTGTGATAAACATATGTTCATCCAGCCGTTCACCGAAATGGTTGCGAATATTGTTCATATTGGCAAAACGGTGGTTAATCTTCTTGGGCGCGATGGAGTTCCCTGCATACTGGTTGTTGGAGCTGTAGGAACGGAAACGCTCCACATCCATATAAATACGGCGGTCTTGTAAGTCTGCAGACACCTTGGTTGCTGTTAAACGACCAGCACTGTGGTAGTTGGTGAACATGTAGCCTTTTTTAGCGACATCTTCAGAAAAAGCCTTGGGAGACATCATGCGATAGAGCAGGAATTCACTGTGGGTTACATAAAAGGAATCCGTTACCTGGATCGTGGGGTCAGAGACATCACAACCAACAGGTCCACGGGAGATGAAAGAGATGACCATCTCTTTCTCTTTCATAATATTATTGATAATGGTTCGCGCTTCCACAATACCAGCATGCAGTTCTTCCTTTTTTTGCAGAGAGCTGATTTCCGTATCTGTATAGGCAAGATATTTAGTGTTTGCTGTGTCGCGTCCCTGATCGTTTGGACCATCAAAGTGGCAGGTGTGTTTGGCATTGGCCAGCTGGAATTCCTCACCTGTTTCCAGCGCTTTTTTACGTATATATTCAATATCTTCAGCAGAGCCGTTGTTGATAAAGATAGAGGCCGGGCTCATCCGGGTTGCCCCGTTATAGATCGGGACAAGCACCTCAGGACTCAAGTCTAAAAGTTTCTTTTGATTGGAGGCGTCCATCAGGCTGATGAGGTAGGTTCTCATCATTTCCAGACGGGAAATGTCCATGTCCATACTGCTTCGTCTCGCTGGTCTCATCGTGGTGTAATCTGTCATGGTGATGTTATTGGGTAAAAGTTTTGCAATGCTGCATTTTATCAAAATTTTATAAAATGTTTTTCTAAACCTACAATATAGCCCAAAATGATTTTTTTTCACGAACCAAATGTATTCAAGCTCGATTTGCCGCTGAAAAAAAACAGGTCATGGGTGTGCAAAAAAGCTTCGCACTGCCTGCTCTGCTGTTTTTGCCAGTAATTCTTTGCCGTTTTGCATAGCTTCTGCAAGAGAAGTCGGTCCCTGGCAGAGCGTGAATACCGCATCAATGCCGTGTTCATGGAGCGCGCCAATTTCACCAATGGAGCCAGAGCTGCGGCAATGCAGGGAATGTTGTGTTGTTGAGCACGGCTCGCCACTCCTGTAGGCGCTTTACCGTAAATGGTCTGGAAATCTATTTGCCTCTCTCCTGTTATGACCAGAGCTGCTCCTTTGATACGCTGCTCCGCTTCTGGCAACGAGGCCACGTTGACCAGCCCGTCAGGTAATGAGCAGTTCTATAGCCATCCTGTGTTTTCCGATGTTGTGGATATTTGTCCTTTGTTCCCAGTTCATATATTCGTCATAGTACATTCTTGCGTAACAGCAGGAGCAAACTCGCGAATATTTTGATTAACGAGCTTGTGTGTACCGGGTACGATTTTAATCATTTACATGTACGGGATTGTTAAGCACTTGGCAAGTAGGAGACCAGGCCTGATGGAGATGAATGGTGTAGCTGGAAGACAACAAGGGTTTGGTAAAAATGCCTCGGGAGGAAAACGCCTGGAGATCGGGTATTGCAAGTATGCTGGATGCCTGGTTGTATTGTTCGGTGTAACATGTTGATATGTTAGATGTTATTTTTTTGTGGCGAGCAAGCTCTATTAAAAGCTTGCTATAATCAATGTATCGTGTATTGTTCTCCGCATATCATCAAAAGTAACAAGTAGCGTCCTTTTCTGTAGTCCTCGCACACTTCGTCCGTAACAGGCGTCGTTCGTCGCCATTAAAGTTCACACTGATCACTTACCAATGTTGGACACGATGTGAATGAGAGTAACTGAAAGTCAGTTACAGTTCACCTCGGCAGCTATCCATATACAGATTTTGTATATCTAGCTTTATTATCCAAGCAATATACCTGGAGCAGGCTCATGCTTTTGTGAGCACGATCAGGTCTTCATGGAGTTGTAGTGAGTTTTACACATTTCAATTTTTCAAGGCAGTTACATCAAAATATCACCGCTTGTAGGTACACCACCCCTACACCAATTCAACAAGAGGCTATCAAACCTATTCTTCAGGGCAGGGATTGTGTAGCACTTGCCCAAACCGGTACCGGTAAAACAGCTGCATTTGTTTTACCTCTTTTACAGCGCTTATTGAATGAGCCGCGAAAGGGTATCCGTGCCGTAGTTATCGCGCCGACAAGAGAGCTGGCAGAACAGATTCATCAAAATGTTAAGGCGTTGGCCAGAAAAACCTCATTGCGCAGCGTGGTTGTCTATGGGGGCGTTGGAAAACAGCCCCAGTTAAAAGGGTTACGGTCTGGAGCTGATATCGTTGTGGCATGCCCGGGCAGATTGCTTGATGTACTTGGCGAGCCAGGTGTCTTGCTGGATAAAGTGGAAACACTGATTCTTGATGAAGCTGATCACATGTTTGATCAGGGGTTTCTTCCTGATGTCAAAAGAATCATTACACATTTGCCCCGGCAGCGGCAAAATCTTGTTTTGTCTGCCACCATGCCCAAGGCAATCCGCATTCTCATTACCACGGTTCTGGTCGATCCTGTCATGGTGCAGGTGAAGCACACAACACCTGCCGAGACCATATCCCATGCAGTATTGAAGGTATCCAATGCAAGAAAAACAGTTCTCTTGAAACAGCTGCTTTCCAGTGAAAAAGTCACCAGCACGGTAGTCTTCACCCGGACCAGGTATAAAGCAAGAAACTTAGCCATTCAGCTTGATAAAGCCGGATACAGGGCGACCTCGTTACAGGGCAACATGTCGCAACAAAAGCGTAAAATCGCTATGGACGGCTTCCGCAACGGGACCTTTAGCGTTCTGGTTGCAACGGATATCGCTGCACGGGGTATTGATGTATCTGATGTCTCCCATGTGATAAATTACGATGTCCCGGATACGGTGGATACATACACCCATCGAACCGGTCGAACCGGACGAGCTGAGAAGCATGGACATGCCATAACCTTTGCTGACAGCGCAGATATGTCTATGATCGCCATGGTTGAACGTAAACTCGGCATGAAAATGACCCTTGAAGCGGAAGGTAGGTCATTGCCAATGGGAAATGTAAAGCGCCCGAGACCAGTTACACGTCAGAGATAAAGAATAACGCTGAACTACAGCGCCCGTGATTGGTTACGTTTCCCAATTACCGGTTAAGCAGAGAACAACAGATTTATGGCAATTTTGTAGAGAAAAAATACAAAGTTGCCGTCAGACCGAAACAACACTCGGAGCTGACAGCACACCTAATGTCCTTGTTGAGGACGAATATAACAGGAGTAGTAGAAAATGAGTGAAGGTACAGTAAAGTGGTTTAATGATGCAAAAGGATTTGGTTTTATCGCGCAGGACGGCGGGAGTGATGTATTTGTGCATCATACAGCTATCCAGGCAGATGGCTTCAAGTCACTTGATGAAGATGCTCGCGTGAGCTTCGATGTGGTTGATGGTCCCAAAGGCCCTGCCGCATCAAATGTAGTGCAGTTGTAAAGCTGCATTTACCATTGTGTTAAGGTATTTTGAATAGTTGTTCTTTCTGTCAGTCAATCTTCCGGAATTTGCGTTTACCTCGTTGTGGGGAAATGATATCCACGGAGTACGCATGATATGGCGGTGGTGAAATAGTTCACTGCCCTTGGCCCTGATTGAAAAAAACGATTATTCAAGACCCGTTAGCCTCGCATGTATTGCGGGGCTTTTTTTTTGGGGGGCTATAGCCGAATCTTCCAACAGGTCCATGTCCCCGTTGCAGCTTCAGGAAGGGGCTTTGCCTTCAATTGTATACCGCCCGGAATGCAGCCGGGATTTATTGCGGGACATCGACGTCACCGCCAAAGAGGAAAATCATGTCGGTGAAGGCTTCTGGCGTGAGCAATCTCGGTAAGATGGAGGTCACTGATCTGCTCAATGTCTCTCTCAATGGCTGGCAAAACGAACCAGGCGGAATCCGATATCCTGTATCCGGTAATGGGGTGGGTCCCAACAGCGGTTTGCACTCCTGCTGGATGCTGTGGGGTCAAAATAGGCGCCACCGCGTACAACACGATTTTTTTTAGGAGCCGATCCTGCTGGATTGGTTACGGCACCTTTTCCATACTCTTCATACAAATCATTGCACCATTCCCAGACATTGCCGTGCATGTCATATAATCCCCATGGGTTGGGCGGATAACTGCCTACCGGGACAGTTTTGCCAGGACTGATCCCCTTGCATTCGCTGGAAAGAGGGCTGTTACCGAAGTTTGCCTTGCTGCAGTCCGCTTTATCGCCCCAGGAGTAACGCGTTGCAGTCCCTGCGCGACATGCATATTCCCACTCAGCTTCAGTGGGGAGACGATAGGTGCTGCCAGGGTCCATGGAGTTGAGTTGGCTGATGAATATCTGGGCATCCTCCCAGGATACATTTTCTACCGGGCAATTGGTGCCACACATAGTAAAACGGGAAGGGTTATGGCCCATAACCGCCTGCCAATGCTCCTGGGTCACCTCGGTGGTCTGGATATAGTAACCCGTGTCAAGCGTGACCTGGTGCAGTTTCTCGTCTTCCTTGTGGCCCGCCTCTGTTTGGTGACTTCCCATGGTAAAGGTTCCGGGAGGGATGAAAACGAATTGCATGCCCAGATGGTTGACGAACGTATCCTGTGCAGTCGCACAAGAAACACAACATAAGCCGATAATGATCGCAGCATGAACTCTGCTTGCCAGAGCATGCCTTTTTCTCTTTTGCATTGTACGTTATTCAGGGAATATATTACGGATTACTGTGCTCAACTCCTGGATGTCCTGTTCATTTGGATGCCCAACTGATTCGTCGGCTTCATCAAGCCATGGAGGTGGCTGCGAACTTTTTCTCAACTTATAGAGCACGCGGGGATTAACCTCTCCCCGGCAGGTGAAGCTGCCGACCAGTTCGCTTCTCTGCACGAGTCCGGCGGCCTGCTCCATAACGTTTTTCACAAGAGCCGATCCTGTCGCTGACCCGTGAGTGGCAAAAAGGAAAAGCTTGGCCTTTGCATCGTAGCTCGAAAGGAATTTAGCGGCCCTTGGCTCTATCCTTGCTGCCATAATTGAAAATCCAACTGCGATAAGCTCGTAGCTGTCAAGCAGTTGCGGCAGCTCAGCAATAGGAACAAGCGTTTTTTCTCCACCAAGTGTATCGTAAACAGCCTCAGCGAGATACTTGGTGTTGCCTGTACGGGTTGAATAGATAACTAATGATTGCATTGCTGTTCTCCTTTCAGGGTATAAACGGTGCCCTGCTGGCAAACAATGAGGAAAGAGCTGCAAAACACTAACCTCCAGTTATGAGTAATACTTTCTGGATATTGTTCAAGTTGCCGAGTACATTTTTCCAGCATGGAATACCCATGCGCCCCGTAATGAGATGCAAACTTGTGGAGGGTACAATGTACCCGGAGATACGTGTGCTGCGACCTGGCAGAAAGGCTACCAGTACCAGCGGCTGTGCTGAGAATGAGGAATTCCGAACAGCTCTCGCAATGGGGGCTGGTGGTTTCCTGACAAAGCCTTATTTAAGACCAACTGGAAATATCGGTACAATCTGTTTTGCATGCCCCGCAGGGCGGTTAAGTGAGCCTGATACCTTGAATTTATTTCTAAAGCAATACACGGTATGGATAATCAGATTCTAAAACGTCACGGATTCAGGTGGTAAAGAGCCTCCTAATATACGATAATACTACTTGCGAGGCAGGCGGCTTGCCCCTGCTGCAGTTGAAAGGTGCCGCACTTTGTATAAAGAGGTTTTTCGTGAAGGGCAGTTGTCAGGGGATGAGTAACCACCAGGGTGTAAGGAAGTATGGTCACTAAAAAGAAAGAACAACCAGTATTTATCTGCTCCCAGTGCGGCTATGAAAGCCGGAAGTGGCTGGGACAGTGCCCTGACTGCTCCAGTTGGGACAGCCTGCAGGAGCAGCGTCCTGTAAGGCGGAGCAGGGGGCGAAGAACTCTGCCTGCTCCAGAACTTCTGGAGCGGGTGCAGGAAAAGCAGGCCACCCGTCTTGTGACTTCCATCAAGGAGGTGGACAGGGTGTTAGGGGGTGGCATTGTCCCTGGCTCAATGATTCTCATTGGCGGTGATCCAGGTATAGGCAAATCAACCTTAATTATCCAGTTGCTGGCTAAGATCAGCAGCGATGAAAATAAGGTGCTCTATGTTACCGGGGAAGAATCGGCCCAGCAAATACGGATGCGTTCAGAACGGTTGCGAATTAAAGGGCGCAACATTTATGTGTCCACTGAAAATAGCGTGGAGTCCATCGTTCAGCTCGCAGATGAAATGCAGCCTGTACTTCTTGCCGTGGACTCCATTCAGACCATGTACAGTGAGGAGGTCGGTTCAGCGCCGGGCTCGGTTACCCAGGTCCGCGAATCTACGGCCAAACTGCTGGAGCTGGCAAAGGGCAGCGATATCCCTGTTCTGCTGGTTGGGCATGTTACCAAAGACGGTGCCATTGCCGGCCCACGGGTGCTTGAGCACATGGTGGATACAGTGCTCTATTTTGAGGGGGATCGTGGCCAGGTTTTTCGGGTGGTACGGACGGTGAAAAACCGTTTTGGCTCCACCAACGAGATTGGCGTGTTTGAGATGAAGGAAAGTGGGCTGGCAGAGGTGGACAACCCTTCAGCATTGTTTTTAGCCGAGCGACCAGTGAACGTGCCAGGGTCAGTGGTTATGCCTTCCATTGAAGGGACCAGGCCGATTTTGGTTGAGGTGCAAGCCCTGGTGTCCAGGTCAAGCCCCGGTAATGCCAGACGAACGGCTATCGGAGCAGACCCGCAGCGGATGGCCTTACTCACAGCGGTACTGGAAAAGAAGCTTGGCGTCACTCTGTTTGACCAGGATATTTTCCTTAATGTGGCAGGTGGGGTGCGAATCGATGAGCCTGCTCTGGATTTAGGCATGGTGGTTGCTATGCTCTCCAGTTTGTTTGAAAAAGAGGTGGATCCTGGCACAGTGGTCTGTGGTGAAGTCGGGCTGGCCGGTGAGATACGGGCAGCAGGCCAGATGGAGATGCGGTTGCGTGAGGCTCAGCGGCTTGGTTTTCACACCTTTATCATGCCCAAATCAAGCGTGCGCCAGGTTGAAGGAGCCGGTGAAGTGACCATGACATGCATTGGCGTGTCCACGGTGACCGAGCTGGCTGATCATCTTTTTAATGCTCCTGAATCCGTGACAGTTTAGAGCCTGATTGTTCATAACGTTTGATTGGGGCAAAGTAAAAAGGAAATAAAGACAAGATGTCAGGCTCACTCAGCTGCCCTGCGGGGCGTCCAAAAACAGCACAGCTACTGTGTTGGTAACGTATTGATAGACGAGTTGTATGATCAATTACGTCACCGCCTTGTATCTGCACTGTTTTTGAACGCTCACGGATTCAGGATACTGGATAACCATCACATCATAAGGGGGAAACATGGATTTTAAACTCCATTTTGAAAACTCGTGGCAGGTGTTTACCGCCTATCTGCCTGCAATGCTTCTTTTGACCATCGCAATGCTTGTCGGTTCTGCACTCTCTTTTGGTCTCCTGACACCGGTGTTAACAGCCGGGTACATGCAGTCGCTCCTTTTTGCCCTGCGCGAGTCGCGTAAGCCTGAGTTAAAAGACCTCATTCTTGAGATGCGACTGTTTTTCCCCCTGCTGGGTTTTAGCATATTACTTGTTCTGGTGGTTTCTGTCGGGCTGCTAGTAATGGTATTACCCGGGCTCTTAATGCTGCTGTTTATCTGTTTTTTCTGCATGTACATGCTGCCCCTCATGACTGATCAGGACTATGCGGTTTTTGATGCTCTGCGTGAAAGCTACCGAATGTCGGTGCAAAATCCCATCAGCGAACACTTGGCAGTGGTCGTGGTCTCCCTGGTGTTGGCTTCCGTTGGTGCTTCCACCTGGCTGCTTTCCGTTGTGACCACTCCTTTTGCCACCTTGTTTGTGCTTTCTGTGTATGAGGTGAAGAGAACCCGTCAGCTTCCCGGAGCAGGTGCGTGATTTCCCCTTCGTACGATGTATTCACTTAACCAAAAACAGTACCATGCGCTTACAGCTCTTTCCCATTGTTCTCATTGTGTTAGGATCCTTTTTTCTTCTTTCCAATCTTGATTTTCTGCCCATGAAAGAGGTTAAGGCCATACTGCGAGATTGGTGGCCACTGATCTTGATCATTGCGGGTATATTGCAGTTGACAAAAAAATAGCCACCAGCGACTTGGCTTGATGCTGGTCAGCGATACGTAACCCAGTAGATGGAATGAAACCCACTGTTGGGCTTGTACACAAGTAACGCCCTCTTTTATCAGGAAAAACGATGACGGTTTTGCATAAATATCTTTGGAGCAGCTTTCTTGTTCTTGTGCTTGGGTGCAGTGGTTGCTCAGAGCAAAACAATATGGACCTCAACACGATTTTAAGCAGTCGACCGAGCGGGGCCAATCTTGTTTACGACCAGGCGGGGATCATGGAGGACCTGCTTGAGTCCACAGAGCTGTCGCTCAACACCCTGGCAACCCGGCATGATATCGAAATGCTGATCGTTGTACTCTCTTCACTTGAGAACCGTTACACCATAAGTGAAGCCGCAGCCATGCTGTTTAGCCAGTGGGAAATCGGCAAAGAGCAGGGTGGTGGTGTTTTGCTGTTACTGATCGACGATGTCAAAGAGGTGAAGCTGGAGGTGGGCTATGAACTTGAAGGCATTTATACCGACTTATTCACCGGTAGTATTGAACGAGATCAGCTTGGACCACGGTTTGCTGCTGGTGAGCTTGAAGTTGGCTTAATCGCTTTGATGGAGGAGCTTGAGGCACGCGCAGAAGTAAAGCGTCAGGAGGATGCTGTAGCTGATGTTATCGCAAAACGGGATGCCAAGTATCTGTCTGGCGGTGGTGGAGCACGGGTTGAGCTGCAGCAACCTGTCCAGGCTGAATTTGACACTCCAGTTAACCTTGAATACCCGGCTGGAGAAACTGTTGCGCAAGCCTGGGAGAGCATGCTGAAAAAATGGCAGGATGGGCAGCGCGACCCCAACCTTGGCGTATTTTTACCCACCGGGCGGCTCGCCTATCGTGATTTCGCCTCCATGCCCAAAAAGAGGCTTTTCAGCGAGTATCAGACCTACAGGAAAAAACAATACACGGTTCTCCAGGATAGTGATTATGCTGTGGTCTATTTTGGGAAGAAAAAAGGGTGGGATAACTCGCCGTTTCTCTTTTGCCGTACCCAACAAGGATGGCAGTTTGATCTGGTTAACCAGCGACGTTTAATCCGTATGGGAGCTTCACCTTCCTGGGGGATAGAATTTGGCGAACATCCCTATATGGAGTTGTTGTGGGATACATTCAGGTTCTATGGACAGGATATCTATATCAGTAGGGAAGATCAGTATAAGGTGGCTGAAGATGCTGAAATTGCGAGAAATATGCTGTGGCTGGAGCAAGAGGTTGCTGCACATCCCGGCGATTTTTCTCCAGCTCTCCAGCTGGGCAGGTTGTATGCGATCACCTCAATGAGCCGCAAGGCTGTGAAAACGCTGAAAAAGGCAGCGTCGATACAGCCAGACAACCCGGAGGTATACGCCTACCTGGCGCTGGCCCATGTGAATGGGGTTTACCAATATGAAAGCGCCCTTAAAGCACTCCAAAAAGCTGAGGCAAGTGGAGGGAAAACGCTGTTTACTGCAAACTTGACTGGCTATTGCCACTATCAAAAAAAGCGCTACAAACAGGCTGCACAGGCGTTTGAACAGGGATTAGCTTTGGCAGATACTGGTTATGCTCACTATTATCTGGCCTTTACCTATGCCTGGTTAGTGCAAAAAGAAGAGAGCCGTTCCCTGAAAGAGCAGTACCGTGAGCAGTTAGCAATCCATGCAGATTATGTGAAAAATCATCCCGACATGAGCCAGGTACGACGTAAGCGATACCTGGAATGGAGAGCAAAGTAGCAGCGTTTATGGCTCTGCTTTTTTCTGCCCAAACTGCTCAAAGCTCACCTGATCATGAAGCAGTTTTTCCGCCGGGTGCCCTTTCTTTTCCTCTGCAGGATACCCAATGCCGATAACAGCCTCCACCATGATGTGCTCTGGCAGGTTCAGTACCTGGGCAACATACTCCTGGGCGCTCTGTTGCTCATCATGCGGGCGATTGCGGATTTGTACCCAGCAGGAACCGAGCCCCAGATCTTCTGCTTCCAGATGAAGAATGAGGGCAGCTACGGACGCATCCTCAATCCACACATCAGACTTGGTTGTGTCGGCACAGACAACAATGCCAAGGGGAGCGTTTTTGAGTAAGGCTGATCCATGGGGCTTGGCTTTGGCCAGCTGCTCCATCCGCTCTTTGTCTTCAACCACGATAAACTCACAGGGATAAAGAGATTTTGAAGAAGGTGATCTCAGCGCTGCTTCCAAAAGCAGGTTACGTTTTTCGGGGCTAATGGGGTGGTCAGTAAACCTGCGAATGGACCTCCTTTTACGTAATAATTCGATCAACATATTTTCACCTTTGGTCGTCAAAAATTTCATCTAACAGCTCTGCTGCGATACGCACCGCAGACACAAGTGGAAGCCCTGCTTTCACGGCAACGTTGTTCTGTAACAGTCTCTTTCACCATGAAATGGACTGTATCCTGAATCCGTGAGCGTTTAAAAACAGTGCAGATACAAGGCGGTGGCGTACTTGATTATACAGCTCGTATAGCAATACGTTACCAACACAGTAGCTGTGCTGTTTTTGGACGCCCCGCAGGGCGGTTGAGTGAGCCTGATATATTGACTTTGTTTCTTTTGCTCCGCCAAAACAATGCGTTATGAATAATCAAGCTCCAAACCGTCACGGATTCAGGTATATCTTAATCGCTAAAAGATATCTTGGAAAGAGCCTCGTTGTTCACTCATAAAATAAAGAAAAAGGGTAACTACTCAGGTTATGGTCATGGATAAAGAAGAGCGTGGGGAACAATCGTCAGCAGGCGTGCATTGCACTGCCTGTGGTATAGAGATTGAATGTGCAGATCAATCGGTGAAAATGGATAAGGAGGTCTTTTGCTTGTGGTGCTGGAGCAATGACTGCTGTCGCGTCAGCCGGGAAGCCGCTGAGAAAGGCAAGGCTCCTTAGCGGGTTCTGTAAACAGTTGCAATTGTGTTCGTCGGTTACTGAAAAAACAAGAGTACCCAATGGAAATACATAAATATCAGTTTCAGTAAATCTGAAACAAGTGTTTTTCCATAATAGAAAAGCCTCTCCAATAGCGAGTTATCATTGTTTTTGTTCAGGTATTGAATTCTTTTCAGAGGATCAGGATGGCTTGAGAGAAAGGGGTGATTGCCACCAAGTTTGGAGAGCTTTTGTAGCGCAGATGCAGCTGCTGCAGGGTCGTATCCCTCCTCATGAAGGAATTTCAATCCATACTTGTCTGCCTGACGCTCTTCGTGCTGGGAGAACTGGGTACTGGCAAGCTGTTCCACAAAAGCTCCAGCTATGGAACCCGCAATCATGCCAACCTCGTTTTGCTGGGAAGCAAGCCCTTTGCGGAGCGCACTGGAAGCATACGCCATAACTATTTTTTTCTGGAATGTTTTTCCACCACATGGCCCATTTCATGACCGAGAACAAACAACAGTTCACTGTCATTTAACACGTCCATCAACCCGCTGTTGACCCTGATGGTTCCATCAGCCATGGCACAGGCATTGGCTGTTTGAGTCAGGTAAACCTTAAAGCTAAAAACGTAGCCATCTCGTGTCAAATGTTCAGTAACCATGCGGTGCAATCGCTTGGCGTACGGGTTGTTTGGCGGAGCGATGGTCATCATCAGCATGTTCGTATCTTCACAGGCACACAGCAGCAAAGTGAGCATGAGAAGGACGATGCAGGTGGTTTTGGCCCAGGTCTTGCCAATTATGGCTACCCATGGTTTGGTACTGGAAAAGGGCGTTACGCTCTTATACATGTGTTCTTTGGTCCTGTTCGGGAGTGGAAAATACCTTTGTTCTGCAATTATGAATAAGCCCGGTTATTTTAATCTTTACGGTAGTCATCACACAAACATCATGTTTCTCTGTAAGTAAAGGTAAAAATGCCTAACAAAAAGCAGTTGCAACGGTCCGAATGTTTTTATCAAGACTTGACTAATACATACAATTATCTCTAATAATCAAAAAGTTATCGAATGTGGAGAATATGAAAGAGCTGATACTTCATACTGTGACTGTGTTTATGGGCTTCTTTGCCATCATGAACCCTATTGCGAATATACCTATATTTTTGAGTCTGACAGCAGATGACGACAAACAAACGGTGCATTCCGTTGCGTCTCGTTCAGTGTTTATTGCCTTTGTTATCGTTGCAATATTTGCAGTTGCAGGGAAAGTCATTTTTGACCTGTTCGGCATAACGCTTTACGCCCTGCGTATCACTGGCGGTATCTTGGTGTTCCTTATTGGTTTCCACATGTTACAAGGGGAATCAAGACACAAGAAGACCAAAGAAAAAATTCATTCGCCAGAGCAAGAACAAGCGGCTTTAAGCGTTGCCGTTTCCCCTTTGGCAACACCGATTTTGGCAGGTCCAGGAACCATTGCGACAGCAATGAACTTCGCGACGACAGGCGGAATGACTGAAACCATTATCACCATCGCATCTTTTGCAGTGCTTTGCGCTATTACACATGTACTTTTCTTGTTTGGAGACACGTTAGTCAAAGTAGTAGGTCCGAGTGCGCTAGACGTGGTCAGTAAAATGATGGGGTTAATCCTCGCCGTGATTGGCACACAAATGTTTATTGAAGGCGCTGCGGAAGCATATAAAATTGTTTTTGCTTAACATCTGATTGCTCTACCTGAATCCGTGGCGTTCACGGCGTTGGTCAGTACCGCGTCATGAGTCATCAATGAAGCAACTAAAACTATTACTTTTGAGTGGGACTCTTTTAGGGTTGGTATTTACTGTTTTCTCGCATAAATAGTAAATAGGGGACAGACCACGTTTTTTCCTATTTAAAAAACGTGGTCTGTCCCCTATTTACCCTAAAGATGAAGTGCCCGTGATCAGTTACGATTTTTTTATCTGTTTTTTGAGAGTTCCCCCATCTCTGGTGGATTGCGTAAAAATGCCTCGGTCTCATTACCAGTGAGCGGTTTGCTGTAGAGGTACCCCTGAATGTACTGACAGTTTATGGAACGCAAGAATTCTATTTGAGCCGAGGTTTCGATACCTTCGGAAATGACGTTGAGCTTGAGACACTTTGCCAGAGCTACGATGCCCTTGATCAGATCCTGAGCACTGGCACTGCTCTCAATTTCATTGATAAATGATCTATCAATTTTCAGGAAGTCCACCTGAATTTTTCTGAAACGGCTCAAGCCTGCATAGCCTGTCCCAAAGTCATCAACAGCAATACTAATTCCCATTTCCCTGAGCTGACGTACAATTGCTCCCAGGTCGATAACATTTTCTTCAAACAGGGTTTCTGTGATTTCAATTTCAAGAATTTCTGGTTCACATCCGGTGTTTGCGAGGATTTCTTTTACATTAGCAACAAAATCGGGATGGCAGAATTGCTTGATCGATACATTTACTGCAATACGGGGGATAGAAAGCCCCTGGTCTCTCCACGCCTTGGCCTGAGCACAGGCGGTGCGTAAGACCCAGGCACCAATATCGACAATAAGACCAAGCTCCTCGGCTAATTCAATGAAGTCAAGTGGTGGAACGTGCCCCAGATCTGGATTGAACCAGCGCAAAAGAGCCTCAAGGCCGCTGACCTTTCCTGAGCGCAGATCCATCTGCGGCTGGTAGTGCAGGGAAAATTCGTTGCGGGCAAGTGCTTGTCGCAATGAATTTTCCAGTTTCAGACGTTTGACGGCTCGCATATTCATGGATTCCTGATAATAGGCAATGGTGTTTTTACCCGTACGTTTGGCTGTGTACATGGCAAGATCTGCATGTTTGAGTAGATCTTCGCTGGTCTCCCCATCCTGGGGATAGAGAGCAATACCGATACTGAGTGTCGCCAGGATTTGGTGTCCATCCAGCAGCAAAGGTTGAGCAACTGTATTGGCAATGCGCTGGGCAACTATTGTTGCGGCGTGTTCTGAAGTGATTTCCGGCAGGACGACAATAAATTCATCTCCTCCAAGTCTTGCTGCCGTCCACCGGCCTACAGTGTCTGATGAACGCAGGCAGGAGACAATTCTTTCAGCAATAACCTTGAGTAATTTGTCTCCAAAACCGTGTCCCAGAGAGTCGTTGAAGAGTTTGAAATTATCCATGTCGATAAAAAGCAGGGTCGCCAGAGATTGATTTTTTCTGGCATGCTCCATAGCTAGAGTAAGTCGCTTTGAGAGCATCGCCCTGTTCGGCAGCCCGGTTAATGCGTCGTAGAATGCCAGTTGATGCAGACGCCCATTTATGTCTTTGGTAAGCTGCCATTTACGGGTCAATGCATAGGCTGTTTGCAGCACTTCCATATTATCGAAGGGTTTTTTGAGAATAAGCAGATTGTCAGTATCGCCTAATATATTATGCATCTCCTGCCATGAATAGTCCGAATAAGCAGTACATAAAACGATCTGCAATTCCGGGTCTTTTTTCCAGAGCTCCTGGATAGTTTCTATTCCGTCCATTCCTGGAGGCATTCGGCTGTCAACAAAGGCAAGGGCATATGGCTGTTTTTCTGCAAGAGCCTGTTCAACCATAATCAGCCCTTCTGCACCTTGGGTCGCGCAATCGAGTTTGAAGTTCAGCGATTTGCCTTTTGGTTCTGCAGCACCGAAAAGAGCTGCTTCCATGTCGTCCAACTCGTTGTTATCATCGGTTGTTTTGATCAGAATCTTGGCGAAATCCTCGTGAATCGCCTGGTTATCATCGATGGTGAGAATGCGGTATCTGTTTTTCTTTTCGATTTCAGTCATGATTTTTCTCCGGGATGAACAGGGATCTCAAGGGTAAAGGTAGCACCGCATCCAGGACCGTCGCTGGCAGCAGTGAGCGAACCGCCAAGGTTTCGGGCAGCCAAGGCACCACTGTGCAAGCCAAAGCCATGTCCCTGTTTACGAGTGGTAAAACCGTGTTGAAAAATACGGTTCATGTTTTCGGGCAGGATACCGACCCCCGTGTCTTGTACCTGAAATGCAACCCGGCCTGGTGAAGGGCTGAAAATATGCAGGGTAACTCTCTTTGGGCCATCGTTTTCTGAGCAGGCATATTTGGCGTTATTAATAAAATTCAGTAAAATCTGAAGTATCGTGTGTTTATCAACGGTAACGTCAGGAACTTCTTTATAATCACGGACAACTTCCACCTGATGTCTGGTCAGTGCTTCAGCGTTTAAGGTTAGAGCATCCTCCATAAGAGTTTCAGGAGTTATGGTCTCAACTACCCCAAACACACGTCCGTAGGTTTGCTGCATGGAAACAATTTCCTTGATATGATCAATCTTTTGATGGAGTGAATCAACCTCTTCAGATATTGTGTGCCGTTCTTTCTGTAGAGCATTAGCCAGAGAATCCAGATAGACTGGAATTTGTTTGCCGCGCGGGTCTTCTGTCAGGAAACGGGCCAGACCTTCTTCGTGATCGCTCAAAAGCTTTGCAACCTTGCCGATATTGCCGATTCGGGACTGGTTAATTTGTTCCCTGATCAAATTGCTGGAGACGTTGACACTGTTTAAAACATTGCCAACGTTGTGAAGTACGCCGGTTGCTACTTCAGCCATCCCCGCAGCTCTTGACATCTCAAGCAGTGAGCTTTGGGTTTCTGCCAACTGGCTCAATGCTTTTTTCTTGGCTGTTACTTGATCCTGAAGTTCCACTGTTCGTTCTTTAACCCGTTTTTCTAAAGTAGCTTTAGCTTCCAACAGGGATTGTTGAGCCTGTTGGCGGGCAATGGTTGCCCCCAG
>PDWI01001883.1_pt1 | contig 32901 bp, 29 predicted proteins | sample 1430891 | NCBI WGS metagenome assembly PDWI01 (sample SAMN01162508, study PRJNA174530) | Oral metagenome, whole genome shotgun sequencing project. | biome: Marine environment; feature: Marine mammal; material: Swab sample of the gingival sulcus; isolation source: swab sample of gingival sulcus... | reverse complement strand
TGATGTCTTTATTGACTATACAACCAAACAGGATAAGAATGAAATAAATTTATTTTCAATAAGTTGAAAAACATCTTAATCCCGAACTGAGGTTATTTACTGTTATTATACTAAAAGCATTGATTGCCACGTCATTGCGGGGACAATGTGTAGGCTGGGTTGAGGTACGAAACCCAGCTTTTCCATAACTTCAATAGGCCATCCTATTTCTGCCATTGCTGGGTTTCGCTTCGCTCTACCCAGCTTACGCGTTAATTACCGGTTTGAGATTTATCAACCGACACAGTCTCACTTGCAGATGCCGGCGGTGGAAAAGCAATGGGTTCGCCGTAAAATTTGGCTTGTTTATTGGTCACGATGTCGAGAACGGCTTTGACGCGCGCGAGAATTTCGCGCAGTTTGACTTTGGTCGTGCCTTGGCTTTGCGGATCGGCGGCATCAAAGGCAATCGGCTGTTGACCGTGAGCGCGCGCTAAAAAGACGGCGCGTTGGTTGTGAAAGCGCTGAGAAATAATGACATAATCTTTGTGGCCAAAAACTTTGTCCATACGCAATACCGAATCCAAAGTGCGAAAACCGGCATAGTCGGGCTGAATGCGCTCGGCCGGCACGCCGGCGGCAATGAGGTCGGCTTTCATCTGTTTAGGTTCGTTATAGTCGTGCCGGCGGTTGTCGCCGCTGACGACAAAATACTCGACCTTGCCGGCTTGATAGAGGCGCACCGCCGCGTCAATACGGTTGTGATAATATTGATTTTTCACCTTGCCAAACAAATATTTGCTCGTCCCCAACACCAAGCCAACGCGGCGCTTGGGTATCTCTTCAAGGCGTTGATAAACATCGTCTTTAGCACGCCACACCACCCAGCCGTAACACAAGCCGGTAAAGACTGACACGACCAGTGCAAAATAAATCGTATAGCGCAATAATTTCAATATCATGATGAGGACGGTAGTTTAGCGAGGGCTTCATCAATGACGGCCACTTCGTTGCGCGTATTGATGTTGTCGTTTAAATGCTGTTTAAAGGCCTTAGTGCCGCGTTGGCCGTGGAATAATCCCATCCAGTGGCGAGCGATGTGCTTGACGTGGTTACCTTTGGCGATTTCGGCGGCAATGTAGGGCTTCATGGCGGCGATAACGTCTTGGCGCGTTTTCGGCTCGGTTTCGTAGCCCAACCACGCATCGACACCGGCCAGCAACCACGGATTTTGATAAGCCTCGCGCCCGACCATCACGCCATCCACATATTGACAGTGTTGGTCGGCTTCTTCTAGAGTTTTAATTCCGCCGTTAATGATAATTTCCAATTCGGGAAACAACTCCTTAACTTTGTAAACCAATTCATAACGCAGGGGCGGCACATCGCGGTTGGCTTTGGGGTCTAAGCCCTGTAAAAAGGCTTTGCGCGCGTGAATAATAAAGGTCTGGCAACCGGCATTGGCCACGGTTTCGACGAAATCAAACACGGTTTCTTCCGGCATATCGTCGATGCTGAGGCGATTTTTCACCGTCATTTTGGCACTGCCGCCGCGCTGCATGGCGCGAAAACACTCGGCCACCAAGTCCGGCTCTGCCATCAGCGTCGCACCAATTTTGCCCTTTTGCACGCGGTCAGACGGACAGCCGACGTTGAGGTTAATCTCGTCATAGCCGTAAGTATCGGCAATATTAACCGCCTTTTCAATGTCATCGGGATTGCCACCGCCGATTTGCAGCGCCACGGGGTGCTCGGCGTCGTTGTAGCTCAAAAAACGCGCGTGCTCGCCGTACAAAATCGCCCCCGTTGTCACCATTTCGGTGTACAGTCGAGCGTGTTGGCTGAGTTGGCGGTGAAAATACCGGCAGTGACGCGTTGTCCACGCCATCATGGGCGCGACTGAAAAGGTTTTACTAATATCGCTAGATGAATTTGCAGGGTTCATGCTGTTGGCATTGGGAAGTGGTTGCATGGCATCTTTTAAAAGTGAGTGGCAAGTGCAAAGGCACAGCCGATTAGGTAAACAAAATGGCGCCCCACGTAATCACGGTCATAATAATGGCAATCATCACAGCGGCCGAGCCGGCATCTTTGGCCTTGCCAGTGAGCTCGTTCCATTCGGTACCGAAGCGGTTGACGGTAGCTTCCATCGCCGTGTTAAGCATTTCCGCCAACAAAATTGTCAAATAGGTCAACACTAACAACAACCATTCGATAACGCTATCGGCAACAAAAAACGACAGGGGAATAAGCACCATGCCCACCCACGTCTCCTGACGAAAGCCCTCTTCAGTTTTGTAGGTGTCGCGAAAGCCTTGCCAAGAGAAGATACTGGCTGACCACCAGCGCCCCAATCCGGTTTTGTTTTTCATTGTCTTTCCTCGTTCGTCTCGTCTGCTGACGTCAATCGACAGGCTTTACCAACCCTAGGGCGTGCCCTAAAACACACCCTAGTCACTTTCGGGCTTAGGCTGGTGGGTGAGCAAGCGTTGCATAGCGTCTTGCACACTTAAACCATCGTAGAGAATAGCCGCTACCACTTGCGTAATCGGGCTATGGACGCGGTATTTATCGGCGTAGGCGCGCGCCTCCTTGGCGGTGAATAAGCCCTCGACGGTTTGGCCGATGGTCGCCAGCGCCTCTTCGACCGACTTGCCCTGCCCCAACAACAAACCAAAGCGCCGGTTGCGAGACAAATCGTCGGTACAAGTCAACAGCAAATCGCCCAATCCCGACAAGCCCATTAGCGTTTCTGTCTGGGCGCCGGCGCGTGCGCCGATGCGGCTGATTTCTCGCAAACCGCGCGTAATCAGCGCCGCGCGAGTATTAGCGCCAAACCCCAAACCGTCAGCAATGCCGGCGGCAATGGCGATGACATTTTTTAGCGCTCCACCAATTTGTGCACCGACCACATCATCGGTGGTATAGGTACGCATACTTTGGTTGTGAATAAAGCCGGCAAAATCGCTGGCAAAATCGAGGCGACTACCGGCAATGGTTACTGCCGTGGGCAAACCGGCCGCCACTTCTTTGGCAAAGCTAGGGCCGGCCAACACCGCGTAGTCGCGGTCGGGGAAATGGGCGCTAAACGTCTCGCTGAGTAGCTCGTTGCTGCGCTGATCAAAGCCCTTAATCGCCCAGCCAATGGCCTGATGCGCAAAGTACGGCGCGATGGCCGTCAACAACTCGGCAAAGGCCGTACTGGGCACGACCAACAAAATCATATCGCAGTCGTAAATAACGCTTAAATCATCGGTGGGCGTTACATTGTCGGGAAAAGCAAAGCCGGGCAAATAGCGGGCATTTTCGCCGTCGCGACGCAAATCGGCAACGTGCGCCGGCCGGTGTCCCCACAAATACACCTGCTGTTCGGGCAAACGGGCGCAATTCAGCGCCAGCGCTGTCCCCCAGCTGCCGGCACCGAGCACGGCCACTTTGGTTTGTTTGGGGGATTCGGGCGTGTTCATTTACTCAGCAGCCGCCTCTTCGCCAGCTTGCTCTTGTAAGTGCTGGTGATACAAGGCGTTAAAATCAATCGGGTTGAGCAACATCGGCGGGAAGCCAGCTTTTTGCGTCAAGCTAGAAATGGTTTCGCGCGCGTAAGGGAACAAGATATTCGGAATCATAGCGCCGATAAGGTAAGCTTTGTGCTCATCGTCAAAGCCCGTCATAGTGAAAATACCGGCTTGTTCAACTTCGACCACATAAGCCGTTTTTTCACCCAACATCACGGTGACCGTCAGGGTCAAAGCCACTTCCACCAAATCCGATTCGCCTTCTAGTTCGGTGATGGCGTTGGCCAAGTTGACATTAAGCTCAGGTTCCCAATCCCACGTGAACACTTCGGGGGTGTTAGGGGTCTCGACCGAGACGTCTTTAATGTAAATGCGATTAATTTCAAATTGCTGTTCTACTTGTTGTTCTGACATGGTTACTCCTTTAGTATTTTGTCATCATTAAAAAATGGTCATTCTATCATTTGGCGCCGAGCTTGTAACCCGCCTTTTTACTTCATTCGCTACGCCGACGCCAGTAAATGCTGGCAAATGCCATGATACCCATGCCGAAAAATAACCTATCAAGGCGGGCGAGTGCAGGCAGTTTTGTAGGTACGATTAGCGTAGCGTAATCGTACGCATGACTGTTCCCCCTCTTTTAGAAAGAGGGGGAACAGTCATTTCTCATTTTTGAAAATCATTTCAAAAAATAAGGCCAACCGCTATGCGATGCCTTGCGTAAACGCCGACAAGGCCGCTTTAAGCTGCTCGCCAATGGCTTGAGCTTCTGCCAACGTCTCGGCTTTGGTGTCCAAATAAACTTTCAGTTTCGGCTCAGTGCCAGAGGGACGGAAAATCACGCGTTGGCCGCCGTCCAAGTAAAAGACGAGGATATTGTCTTGTTTTTCCGTTTGTTCGTGGTCGATAAACTGGCTGACGTTCAAGCCGGCAATGTCGGTAAACGGTTGTTCGCGCACGGCGCTCAAGATGCGCTGAATGCGGCCTAAGTCTTCAACGCGCAGGCTGAGTTGGTCGCTGGCAAACGCGCCAAATGTCTGAGTAAAGGTTTGACGGTACTCGGCAAAAGTCTTGCCCTCGGCTTTTAGCGTCGCCACCAAATCTAAAAAGGCGACAATGGCCGAAACGCCGTCTTTGTCGTGCACATCGTCGGGGTTGACTAGGTAACCCAAAGCCTCTTCGTAGCCGAAGACCAAGTTGGGAATGCGGCCTATCCATTTGAAGCCGGTCAAGGTTTCTTGGTGTTGCATGCCGCAGCTTGCCGCCACCTCAGCCAACAACGGGCTAGACACCAGCGAGCACGCCAAAATACCTGTTTGGCCGGCTTGTTGAGCGCGTTGCGCCATAAACCACGCCAAATACAGACCGACTTCGTTGCCGTGTAGCGTCGCCCAATCGCCGTTTTCATCGGCCACGGCCACCGCTAGCCGGTCGGCATCGGGGTCGTTGGCGATAATAAATTCGGCTTGGCAGGCTTTGGCTTTGGCAATGGCCAAGTCTAGGGCGCCGGCCTCTTCGGGGTTGGGGAAGGCCACGGTGGGGAAGTTGCCGTCCGGCTCGCACTGCTCGTCCACCAAGGTGGGGTGTGGCAGGCCGGCTTGGTCGAGTACGGCTAATAAGGTGGCTTTGCCAACGCCGTGCATGGCGGTATAGACGTAGTTGAGCTCGCAAGCCGGCGTGCTTCTCAAGGTGGCCGTGCGCGCGATATACTTCTCAATCACCGCTGTTTCAATCATGGCGTAGCCGCTGTCGCGCGCGATGTCATTGACGCGTTGGTTGTCGGCCACCCATTGAATATCGGCGGCAATGGCTTTGTCGTCTGGCGAGACAATTTGCGCCCCGCCGTTATCGTCGCCCAAATAGACTTTGTAGCCGTTGTCTTCGGGCGGATTGTGACTGGCGGTAACCATTACGCCGGCGCTGACATCGAGTTCGCGCACCGCAAACGCCAACACTGGCGTCGGGCGCAAGTCCGGCATTAAGTGCGCACTAACGCCGGCGGCTTGCATAATTTCGGCGGTGTCTTCGGCAAAGCGCTTAGAGTTTTTGCGACCGTCATAGCCAATCACCACGCTAGGGTTGTCGCTTTTGCGGCACAAAAAGCGCGCCAAACCGGCGGCGGCTTGCGCCACTAATACGCGGTTCATGCCCATTGGGCCGGCTTGTAGCGGCCCACGCAGGCCGGCAGTGCCGAATTGCAAGCGCCCACTAAAGCGCTTTTCTAGTGCCGCCGTGTCGTTATCGGCAATCAGCGCTAGCAATTCGTCGCGAGTTTCGTTGTCGGGGTCTTGGTCGGCCCATTGTTGGGCGAGTTCAATCAGGTTTTTCATGGTTAGAGTTCCTACTCAAGGGATTTCCCCTTAGGATAGCGCAAGCGCTGTTTTGTTGGCAAATTTTTCAGTTAGAAATGTTGAAATTTCGGCACGCGATAGTGCGCTAGTCACAGTCAAGCAAGCGATATCACCTTATAACAAAAGTGAATTACTTACCCCGCAACCACGGCGCCCGATGAAAGTGCAAACAACGAGATAAAAAAGACTTGTGATTAATTGGACAAGTGGTAGAATTCCAAGAATGAACACTAATTCACTTACTATAAAACAAGCGCGCAAGCGCCAAAAAATTATTGATGTCGCGATAAAACTTTTTGTCAAATACGGCATTCAAGGGACGTCCATGCAGTTGTTGGCCAAGCGTGCCGACATTGCCACGGGCAGTATTTACAACTATTTCGCCAACAAAGACAATTTGGTGCGCGAGACATTCCACTTCGTCACCAATGAAGAGCGTGAATATCTTCTACTTGATTACGACGACACCGCCACCGTGCGCGAGCGTTTTAATCACTTAATTAGGCGTTCCATTCTGTACAAAATGAACAATCCGGAAAAATTTCGTTTCCGCGCCCAGTATGCTTACACCTCTGGCGTGATGACGGAATTTATCGGCAGCGAAACCTTTGCCGACCACCCGTTTACGCACATGGGCATTGCCGGCCAAAAACAAGGATTGCTCAAGCCGCTACCTCTGGAAGAACTGTTTTATTTTTCCTTGGGCGGCATGTCGGGCGTCATTTCGTGGAAGCTGTTTGACAACGAATCCCTCACAGAAGACGACATCACCAATATTACCAATATCATTTGGGACGCTATCAAAGCGGAGTAACGCATGATGAGAAAAAATGCCGGCCTGAGCCTCGCTCTGGCCGCAATGCTGACCGGCTGCATGAATTTAGCACCACGCTACCAAGTACCTGATGTCGCCCTGTCAGAGCGGTGGGTCGGTGTGGCCTTGCAAGCCCAGCAGGCAGGCGTTGCGCCCCACGACTTGGGGTGGCGACAATTTTTCACCGATCCGCAATTGCAAGCGCTGATTGAAACGGCCTTGGCCAGCAATCACGATTTGCGTAAAGCCGCCCTAAACGTCGAGTTAGCCGAGCAACAGCACGGCATTGTGCGTGCCGATAAGTTTCCCCAATTCGGCTTTAGGGGCAGCGCCAAACGCCAAAAAAACTACGGCGGCCGCATTAGCGAGCAATACCAAGTCGGCGTGGGATTGAGCAACTACGAGTTGGACTTTTTCGGACGCGTCAAAAACCAATCCGAGGCGGCGCTCAACCAGTACCTGCAAACGCAAGAGGCGCGCGATGCCGCTCAATTGAGCATTATCAAAGGCGTGGCACAACTCTATTTCCGCTGGCGCGTCGCCAGTGCCTTGCGCGATTTGGCACAACAGACACTGCGATCGCGGCAAAAAAGTTATCAATTGGTGCAGCTGCGCTTTCGCGAAGGCCTAGCCGCCGGCACCGAAGTTAGCACCGCGCGCTCGCTGATTGCCCAAGCCGCATCGAGTTATCAAAAGCAATTGCGCGCCACTCAGCAGGCCGAAAACGCCATGACCACGCTTATCGGCCGGCCGTTGGCGGAGTTGACTTTGCCACCGGCCAGTCCGTTGTCACAACAATTCTTGCCAGAAGCGTTAGTGGCCAGTTTGCCATCTGAAGTGTTGCTCAATCGCCCCGACATTCGCCAAGCCGAATACGGCCTTAAGGCCGCCAACGCCAATATCGGCGCCGCGCGCGCCCGCATGTACCCCAGCATTACGTTGACCGGCAATTTGGGCTACGTCAGCCCAGAATTTAATACCTTGTTTGACAGCCCATCGCGCATTTGGTCGTTTGGACCGGCCGTTGAATTGCCCATTTTTGATATGGGCAAGCGCAAAGCCAATATCAAAATCAAGGAATTGCAACAAAAAATGGCGGTGGAAGACTACCGTAAAGCCGTGCAAAGCGCTTTTCAAGAAGTCGCCGACGCGCTGATTGCCAGACAAACCTTGACCCAACAATACCGCGCAGAGTTAGACGGCCTCAACGCCACCGCCAACACCCTGCGCATGGTGCGCGCACAAGTGCAGGAAGGCTTGGCCAACGGTTTAAATTTACTCGATGCCGAGCGCGCCGACTTCGCCACTAGACAGGGGTTGTTAGTCACGCAACTAGAGGCATTAATCAATCAAGTGGATTTGTACATTGCCTTAGGTGGTGGCTTGAACGAAACCGTGAGCGCAGACGCCTTACCGGCCGACACCGATAGCGCGCTGGTCATACCCGCCGACGCTGTGGTTGAACCGGCTAGCGAGCTATAACAGAGTTACCAACGACATGAAAAAATTACTTCTTGCGCTGGTGCTCATCGGCTTTTTTGGTTTTGAACCGCTACAGCAGCAACTCAATAACTACCTCGCGGCAAACGATAATGATTCAAGCCAAAGCAGCCAACAGCAGCAGTCGGCCCAAAAACCGGCCGCGCCTGCACCCAAAGTTGTTGCGTGGCTAACGCTGGACGACGGCGGCTCTGGCGCGAGTCGCTTGCTATCCGGACAAGTTAGCCCTGCCGAAGTGACGCGTCTGTCGTTTGAAAGCAGTGGCAAAATTGAAAGTATTGACGTCAAGCTCGGCGACCATTTTCGCAAAGGCCAACGCCTGGCCACGCTAGACACGACCAACTACCGCCTACAATTGCGCCAAGCTAAAGCCGCTTTCGGCACTGCCGTAGCCAACCGTGACCAAGCCCGCAAAGAAGTCCAGCGTTTCCAGCGCTTAGTTGAAGCCAACGCCGCCTCCGGCATTCAGCTCGACGGCTACCGCTTGCAACTCAAGACAGCGCAAGAAGCCATCAACAGCGCCCAAGCCCAAATCGAGCTGGCGCAAAAACAGCTTAGAGATACCGTCCTTATCGCACCATTTAACGGCGTGGTAACGGCGCAAACCGGCGAAGTCGGCCAATTGGCCAGCCCTAGCGTGCCCATTTTTACTGTGGAAGCCGATGCGCACCTCGAAGTCAGCCTCGGCGTGCCAGAAAATCTCATCCCCTATGTTTACTCTCAGCAACAGGTTGCCGTGCGAATTTCTGCACTGCCGCGCTTGGGGCATTTGATTGCTACGGTAACAGAGATTTCCTCACAAGCCTCGTATGGTGCTTTTACCGTCAAACTGGTGCTCAACAACGCACCGGCAGTGGTCAAACCGGGGATGACGGCCGAAGTACAATTGTTGCTACCACAATTGGCCGGTGGTTTTAATATTCCCCCTAGCGCTCTGGGCGCTGGCAAAAACAATCAACACTTTGTCTATCGCATCGTAGCCGACACACAAGCGGAAAAGCCGGTACTGAAAATAGAGCGCGTCAAGGTGCAAGTCGAATCGCTAGCCGGCAACCAGCTACGCATTCACGGCGACTTACAACGTGGTGATAAATTGGTTCGCAGTGGCTGGAGCTTTTTAGCCCCTAACCAAACTGTGCGCCTAATGGATACCGGCGCGCAAACGGTGAATCCGTAGTCAAAAATCTCTGGTGTCATTATCTGCAATCATGACACTTTCATTAATTATTTTGGAAATACCCGATGAACTGTCCTTTCTGTCAAGCACAAAATACGCGCGTCGTTGACTCGCGTTTAGTACCTGAGAATAAAATCCGTCGCCGTCGCCTGTGCGAGGCCTGTGAACAGCGCTTTACCACCTATGAAATCATCGAAGAGTCTTTCCCAATGCTGGTAAAAAGTGACGGTAGCCGCGAATCCTACAACCCCACCAAAGTACGCGCCGGCGTCAACCGTGCCATTGAAAAACGCCCCGTCTCGGCCGAACAAGTTGACGGTATTTTGACCTTTATTGAAAACCAACTGCGCGGCACTGCCGAAAAAGAAATTCCGGCCAAACAAATCGGCGAGTGGGTGATGTCGCAATTAATTGATATCGATGAAGTAGCTTATGTGCGCTTTGCCTCGGTTTATCGTTCGTTTCAAGATGTTAGCGCTTTTCAACGCGAAATTGAACGCTTGCACAAATCGTTTGATACGCAGTAACGCGACTCAAAAATTATTGGAGAGAGTGTTTTTTTAAGAAGTGGGGGGACGTCGTAAAGAAAGAAGGTTGCCCCGCGAGTGACGTATACGGGCGAATGCTCTTGAACTAGAAGTTCAAGTGGAAGGCAGATAGTAGCGGAGCTTGGGCTTCCAAAATACATGGCCTGCACGCCACCCCACGTTTTGCCCCCTAGCAGTATTAAATTACGGTCAAGAGACTGTGCCTTAACATACGTTCACCGCAGGAAACAACCTAGGGATAATATACCACGAAAGATTGGCTAATGCTACCGTATTGACTGCAAATCTTCGTTAAAATTGGCGCTAAGAATTGCCATCAAAAATGGCCGCCAAGATAGTGCCGAATTGCCGCCGCCATCTCGTCTATGGACTGGGTGGCATCGATGACTTTACAACGCGCCGGCTCGGCTTCGGCAATGGCGAGATAGCCGCTGCGAACGGCTTGCATAAAGCTTAAGGCTTCAGCTTCGATGCGATCGGCTTCGCCACCGCGTGCGGCGCGGCGCTGTGCCGCGACTTCGGCCGGCAGGTCGAGAAAAAAGCTGATATCGGGGTTAAAATCGCCGTGCACGACGTCGGCTAAGGCTTTGATGTGACCCAAGTTGACTTGGCGCGCATAGCCTTGGTACGCCATGGTGGCATCGGTAAAGCGCGAGCAAATAATCCACTCGCCGGCTTCGACCTTGGGACGCAAAACGCGCTCGATGTGCTCGGCGCGCGAGGCAAACATCAGCAACAACTCCGTCAATGACGACATGGGGTTGGCCTTGTCCAAAAACAGGGCGCGGATTTTTTCTGACAGCGCCGTGCCACCCGGTTCGCGCGTGACGTGCACGGTTTTTCCCTGTGCAGTTAAATACGCGGCGAGGCGCTGAATTTGAGTGCTTTTTCCGGCGCCGTCTATGCCGTCAAAGGTGATAAATTTTCCGCGAGTTGTCATGTTAGTCATTACTGTGCTGTGGGTCGGTCTTTGTCTTTTTGCGAATTCACTTCCGGCTGCTGATTTTTATCTTTTAAGCGCTGCCGATAGGCTTTGACCGCCTTTTTGTGTTCGGCATAGGTGGGCGTAAACAAGTGCCCGCCGTCGCCGTCAGCGACAAAAAAGATGCTATCGCCCTTGTCGGGTTGACCGGCCGCCATCAGCGAAGCCATGCTCGGCATGGCGATTGGCGTCGGTGGCAAGCCTTTGTGCAAATAGGTGTTGTACGGCGTATCGGCCTTTAAATCGCTTTTGTAAATGGTGCCGTCATAGCTATCCCCTAGCCCGTAAATCACCGTCGGGTCGGTTTGCAACAGCATGTTTTTTGCCAAGCGCCGGTGGAATACGCCGGAGACTTTGTCGCGCTCACTATTGACACCGGTTTCCTTTTCAATAATTGAGGCCAAAATCAGCAATTCATACGGGCTTTTCAGTTTGATGTCGGGGTCACGCGCTTCCCAAGCCTTTTGCAAATTTTTCTGCATCAATTGATAGGCGTTTTTCAGCACGGAAATATCTTGGCTTTGATTGTGAAATTGATAGGTATCGGGGAAAAACATGCCTTCGGGGTGCGTAATGGTCGGCTCGCCCACGGCTTTCATGATGTCGGCATCGCTCATGCCGGCGATGCTGTGTTTGAGGTTGGCGTTGTTATCCAAAGCTCGGCGCAGTTGTTTAAAGGTACGACCCTCAATAAATTGCACTTTATAAGCCACCGTTTTGTCGCTAGAAAACAGCTTCAACAACGCCAACGGCTGCATACCTTTTTTGAGTTGATATTCGCCGATTTTCAGCCGGTTTTCGGTGCCGCTTTCTTTGGCTAAGTAACGAAAATAGTAGCGCGCCAAATACTTGCGTAGCGGCGATTTTTGCGCCAATACCAAGCCTTGTTTGGGAAATTTTCTCACCAACGTCGCCACCGAATCGCCTGAGGCAATGGTAAAAGTCTTGGCACTGCCGTCCACCACGACCGGCGTGCGCAAAAAGCGCTGATAGTCAAAAAACACGTAGCCGGCCGCGACAAATGCCACAACCAACACCAACATCACAAGGCGAATAAACCAACGAATGATTTTCATAAACTGGGGTGCTCCGTTAATTGCCGAATGGCTTCGGCAGCATTTAAAGTTTTGTTAATGGGCTGATAATCCGGCCGGCCGTCAATGGCTTTCACCGGCATTACGCCGTGGGTGGCGTTGGTTAAAAACACGCCCTCGGCGGCAATCACATCGTCTAGCGTCAAGTCTTCGACCGCGACTTGGTAGCCGCAGGTCGGCAGGTGTTGTAACAAATACGCCCGAAACGTGCCGGCCACACCGGCCTGCGCCAAGTCGGGGGTGCTGACGCGCCGGCCATTGACGACAAAGACATTGCTAATCAAGCCTTCAATCAGTTGGTCATCATAATCTAGCAACAGGCCTTCGTCAAATGCCGCGTCTGCCGGCTCGCGCCGCGCCAACAGATATTCTAGGCGATTGCAGTGTTTCATGCCGGCTAACAGCGGCTGTTTGGCAAGCCGCGTCTGGCAAACGCGCAATGATAAGCCTTGGTAAAGCTTATCGTTAAAGGCATACGGCGCAACACTGATATGAATATAACTAGGTGTATCGGCGTGGGTTCGATAACCGCGCAAGCCGGCACCGCGCGACACCAACATTTTCACCACGGCAAGCGCGTGGCCGGCTTGTTGTAGCCTTTTTTGCAACTCAGCGAGCAGTTCATCGTGCACCGGCACGGCAATGCCGAGGCGCTGACAACTGCTTTGCAAACGCGCCCAGTGGTAGCGCCAGTGGTAAATTTCCGCGCCGGTCGCCAACATCGTTTCAAAAACGCCGTCACCGTATTGCGGCAGGCTGTCGCTGGGCGCGAAGTGCTCGACAAACTGATGCATAGAACTAGCGGCGGTGCGTCAAGGCTGGGAAAGTCTGACGCTGTCGATACAGCGTCACCAAATCGACTTCGGCAGTCACCACATCTTCGCCATCGTGGCACTGGGCAATGATTTCGCCCCACGGGTTGAGAATCATGCTGTGCCCCCAGGTATCGCGGCCGTTGGCATGCCGACCACACTGGCCACTGGCGAGCACATAGCACTGATTTTCAATGGCGCGCGCTTGCAACAGCGGCTGCCAGTGGGCTTTGCCGGTGTTGTAGGTGAAAGCCGCCGGCAACACCAAAATTTCCGCGCCAAAATCGACCAAAGCGCGGAAGTGCTCGGGAAAGCGCAAATCGTAGCAAATCGCCAAACCCACGCGACCCACCGGCGTTTTCACCACTTTCAGCACGTCGCCGTAGTCAAACGCATCGGATTCGCGATAGGATTCGTCGGCATTGGGCAGGGTGACGTTAAACAAATGGCGTTTGTGGTAATGCTCAACCAAATCCCCCATGTCGTCGTAAACCAATAGGGTTTGATAAATTTTGTCATTTTCCATAGTGGCAAATCCACCGACCAAAATCCAAATGCCGTACTGCGCCGCGATGTCGGCAATGCGTATTTGCACGCGACCGTGCCCCAGTGGTTCGGCAATGTCTCGGGTTTGATGTTGGTGTTTACCCATAAAAGCGCAGTTTTCGGGCAACAAAATTAATTGCGCACCTTGTTGTTTGGCACTGGCGACCTGCCGCGACAGGGTCGCTAAATTCACAGCGATTTCATCGGTGCTATTCATTTGAGCTACGGCAACGGTTTTCATGATGGGTTCTCCTTTGTTATAGTTTTTGGGGTGGAATAATTTCGACTTCAAAGCCGGCAATATTGCGCTCTTCGCGGCCAAAGACGATGCCGAGCAGCACAATCGGCCGGCCGCGTTGGCGTTGTTGGGCGCTAAATTGTTCGGCATAGCCTTTGCTTTTGATTTGCTCAATGGCTTGAATGGATTTTTCGGCAATTTCGTCAGCGCTTTGCGCAACTTTGAACTCAATCAGGTAAATCACGCCGTCATAATCAAACCAAGCGTCCATGCGGCCTTGGTTGCTACTGGCTTCACAGTGAATGCGCACGCCCAAACCGGTGAGAAAGCCATAAAATACACTGGCGTAATGTGCCTCGTAGCCGGCCAGTTGGTTGTTGGTGCTGTCGTACCATTGGTGTGGAATGCCGGCGTAAAAAGCATGAAAAAGCTGTTCCAAACCGTCATAATCGCCGGCCAACAGGCAATCGGCAATTTTGCTTTGTTCGCTAATAATTTCGTATTGTTGTGACACATAGCGCTCAATGAGGACGCGGTTAAGACTTTGCTGTACCTCGACATTCGGGTATTTCAAGGTGTAGCGCGTGCCGGCTACGGTGTCCTGCATAGCATTAATGGTCAAATAGCCGGTTTGAAAAAGAATTGCCACCGGATTCATCTTATCGACATCAAAGCTGTCCAACCGAATGCTGTCATAAGTATTGTTTTCAAAGCGATGCATGTCGAGTTGACTAGCCACCAAATTATCGACTAACCACGCCGAAGAGCCGGTGCGAAACCAATGGGGTTCAAATTGTTTGCTCTTAAAAAACAGCAAGACATCAAAAGGGTTATACACGCTGTCACCGTTCCAATTATAGCCGTTGTACCATTTTTTCACCTTATCCATATCAACACCGAGCAGTTCGGGAGCAAAAACGTCTTCCAATTCCGCCTGCGTATAGCCACAAATGGCCGAAAATTGCGGCATTAGGGTAATATCCATCAGGCTATTCAGCCCCGAAAAGACATTGACGCGGCTAAATTTCGACACGCCAGTGAGCATAGTAAAGCGAATATGCTTGTCCTGCCCCTTAATCACCGAGTACAAATCGCGCAACACGCCGCGAATGGCTAAAATTGGCGCTTTGTTGATGTTGTCCAACATCGGCTTGTCGTATTCGTCGATAAGAATGACGACAGGGCTTTGCCGTTTTTCGGCGATGGCCTGCACTAGCGAGCGAAAGCGGTCGTGAAGGCGTTTATGGTTGCCGGTTGGCACTTGATGTTTGGCTTCATTGGCGGCCAATTGCGCGTGAATTTCTTCCTCCAGTGCCTCGGCACTTAAAATTTCACCCTCGGTAAAACCTAGGCGAATGACGGGATAAGTCACTTCCCAGTCCCAGTGTTTCTCAGCATAAAGCCCGTTAAACAAGACTTTGTTGCCACTGAATAGCTCGTCTAAGGTGTCTATGGTCAGACTTTTGCCAAAACGCCTTGGGCGCGACAAAAAAATAGCCGTTTCCTTGGCTAACTCAACTAGGTACTGGGTTTTATCGACATAGTAGTAATCTCCCTGACGAATTTTAGAAAACGTCTGAATGCCGTTGGGTAGTGTTTTTTTGCTTTGGCCGTTATCCATGGTGTTATCTATAAAGTGTTTGTTTCGACACGTCGCGCCATTCTAATTGCACAGCCTGCAAATAGCAACCGCAAAGCGCCAACGCCGCCTATACTAAAAGCACGCAAAGGCGCTGAAATTTCGAAAAATCGCCGGCAAAATCTGCTAAAATAGGCGCTTTATTTGACAACCCAGACAATTATGCGACCAAGTAACAGAGAAAACAACGAATTGCGAAAAATCACTTTCACGCGCAACTTTACCAAACACGCCGAAGGCAGCGTTTTGGTCGAGTGCGGCGATACCAAAGTCATCTGCACCGCCACGCTAGAAGAGCGCGTGCCGCCGTTCTTAAAAGGCAAAAAACAAGGTTGGGTGACAGCCGAATACGGCATGTTGCCACGCGCTACCAACTCTCGCAACTTGCGCGAAGCCGCCAAGGGCAAGCAAAGCGGTCGCACCATGGAAATTCAACGCCTTATCGCCCGTTCACTGCGCGCCGTGGTGGATTTAAAAGCCTTGGGCGAGCGCTCGATTACTGTCGATTGCGACGTCATTCAGGCCGACGGCGGCACGCGCACAGCTTCGATTAACGGCGGCTTTGTGGCTTTGGTGGACTGCATCAAAGTGTTGCTGGAGCGCGGCAAATTGGAGAAAAACCCCCTCACCGGCCAAGTGGCGGCCATTTCCGTGGGCGTTTTCAACGGCGAAGCGGTGCTAGATTTGGACTACGCCGAAGACTCCAACGCCGAAACCGACATGAACGTCATCATGAACGAGCACCACAAATTCATCGAAGTTCAAGGCACTGCCGAAGACCAAGACTTCTCGCGCCAACAGCTCAACGACATGTTGACGCTGGCCGAACAAGGCATCGCCGATATTTTAACCGAACAGCGCCGCGTCTTGGGGCTGTCTGAATAACCGGAGAAAGCCATGCGCTCTAACATCAAACAACTGGTGCTCGCCAGTAGCAACGCCGGCAAACTTAAAGAGTTAAGCGCCATTTTCGCCGATGTCGATATTGAAGTGTTGCCACAAAGTCAATTCGACATTGTCGATGTCGAGGAAACCGGCACGACCTTTGTCGAAAACGCCATTCTCAAAGCCAAACACGCCAGTAAAATCAGTGGACTGCCGGCTTTGGGTGACGATTCAGGCCTGGTCGTGCCGGCACTGGGCGGCGCACCGGGGATTTACTCGGCGCGCTACGCCCAAGAAACGCCGGACGCGCCCAAAAGCGACGCCAAAAACAACGAAAAATTGTTGGCGGAACTGGCCGGCATTGACGACCGGCGCGCCGCTTTTGTCTGCGTTATGGCCTTGTGCTTGTCGGACACGCACCCGTTGCCGCTACTGGCTGAGGGCATTTGGCAGGGCGAAATCGAAACTGCGCCACACGGTGACGGCGGCTTTGGCTACGACCCGTTATTTTTCGTACCCTCGCACGGCATGACGGCGGCGGAAATGAACAAAGCCGAGAAAAACCGCGTCAGCCACCGCGGTCAAGCCCTACAATCGCTGTTGGCGGAGCTTAAAGGCTTGCGATGATAGACTCTCAGCAATTCAACCAACAATTTATTGACGGCCAAACGCCGGCTTTCGACAGAACGTATTTGTTCTACGGCCAAACGCCGTTTTTGTCGGTTGAAAATGCGCGCGTTTTGGTCGAGGCCGCCAAAAATGCCGGCTTCGGCACCCGCGAAATTCACTATATCGACAACCGCAGCAAATTTCAGCCCATTCTCAGCAGTTTGCAAAGCCCTGGCTTGTTTGACCCAAAAAAAGTGTTGGAGTTGCGCTTTGACACCGACAAACCCACGAAAAAAATCGGCGAGCAAGTTGCCAAAATCGCCCAACACCAATCGCAAAATTTGGTGATTATTGCGGCTGGAGAAGTCGGCTACAAAGCCCAAAAAGAAAAGTGGTTTAGCCAGTTACAGCAAAGCGCCACCGTGGTAGTTTCCAAGCCGATTTACCCCAACCAGCTACCGAATTGGATTCATCAGCGCGCCACGCAACTGAATTTGGCCTTGGAATCCGAGGCGCTAAAAATTATTATGCGCTATTCCGAGGGCAACTTGCTGTGGACCAACCAGATTTTGATGCAACTCGCCAACAGCGATTACGAACAGCCGATTAAACCAACCGTAGTCGAGGACATGCTCGCCGATTTGTCGGTTTTCCAAGTCGATGACTTGTCGCAGGCACTGTTTGCCAAAGACCACCGCGCCCTAAAAATCGTACAAAAACTGGAGCGCGAGAACGAGCCACTGGTATTTATCACCAGCGTCTTGCAACGCGACATTGACGCTTTGCAAAAAATTTCGCAATCGGGCATGCCGGCCGAGCAAGCCTGTCGGGCTTTGGGCATTTGGGCGAACAAAACCAAACAGCGCGGCTATCAGCAGGCCTTAAGCCACTACGCGCCGGAACAGTTAATGACCGCATTCAGTCAGTTGGCGCAACTCGATAAGATTAACAAAGGCCAAGCCAAAGGCGACGGTTGGTTGCTGTTGACGCGTTTGGTTTCTCAGTTGGTGGTTGGTTGATAATAAACAAGGTATTTTTCGTGAAAAACACCTATCAATATTTACAAAAACCTTAAAAATCACAAAGGACGGCCTCCCCCTTTCTAAAAGGGGGATTGAGGGGGATTTGACAGCGGTCGGTATTTCCAACCACCTCAAATCTCCCCCTAACCCCCTCTTTTGAAAAGAGGGGGAACTTATCTGCCAATTTTGATTTAATTCTTTAATGATATTTTATTTACAGAGCACACCTCATGAACACAGCAAACACCTATCGCTACGCCTTTATCGGCGCCGGCAACATGTCCAAAGGCATTATGGGCGGCATGATTCACGCCGGCATTGCGCCCAGTAGCATTATCACTAGCACGCGCACGGCCGAGTCCGGACAACAACTTATCGCCGAATTTGGCGTGCACAACAGCCAAAACAATGACGATTGCCTCGATGCCGACACGGTGGTTTTAGCCGTCAAGCCACAAATACTGCCGGAGGTGCTCGCTGAATTGGACAGCGCCCGTCTGCGCGACAAGCTCATTGTCTCAGTTATCGCCGGCGTGCCGTGTGCGACTTATCGGCGCTTGATTGGCGAAAATATTCGCTTGGTGCGCACCATGCCCAATATGCCGGCCAAAATCGGCCGCGGCATGACCGGCTTATACGCCGAAAACTGTAGCGCTAGCGATAAACAACAAGCCGAACAACTGATGCGCTACGCCGGCGACGTGTTGTGGGTAGAAAGCGAAGCCGGCATCAACCAAGTCAACGCCATTTCCGGCTCTGGGCCGGCTTATGTTTATGCCTTTATTGACCATTTGGCTAGCGCCGGTGAGAAATTGGGGCTGTCGTACCAAGACGCTTTGCACTTGGCGGTGCAAACGCTGTTGGGCAGTGCCGCCTTGGTCGAGCAAAGCGGCGCGCGCAGCCACGAGGATTTGCAAGCGCTCATCGGCCAAATCACTTCCAAAGGCGGCACCACTCACCAAGCCATACAATCCTTTGCCGACGACGGTTTTAAACAAGTGGTAGATAACGCCGTACAACGCTGCCACCAACGCGCTCTGGAATTGGGCAAGGCGGAATGAGATGACGCTCAACGAAAAATTTCAGACCTTGGCGTTGGTCTGTTTGGGCGCAAGCCTCGGGTCAATGGCACGTTTTTTGATTTATTCGTGGGTCGGCCGCACCTTTACCGATACTTATTTGGCGACTTTGACCGTCAATATCTTGGGGAGCTTCCTAATCGGCGTGCTGTTTGTCATTTTTAGCGAAATCCACTCACCGCGCCTGCAGTTGTTGTTGATGACCGGCTTGTTGGCGTCTTTTACCACTTTTTCTACGCTTTCATTGGACGCACTCAGGTTATTTATGAACGGCCAAGCGCATTTGGCGCTAGCGCACCTCGGTGGGCAAGTGGTTTTTGGCGTGAGTTTTTGTTATGTCGGTGTGAAGATTGGGCAGCGGTTGCTGTAATCAACTACCATAATGACAAATTATATATTTTGTGAATGGTATAAGGACGCGCCCTAGTTAAGTATGGTCTTGCGATAATGCTTCATTTCGTTAATCGAGTCATAGACATCGTCCAAGGCCAAGTGGCTACTGGATTTGTCAAAACTCGGCGCATCGGCATACCAGCGTTTGGCAATTTCTTTTAATGTGCTGACATCAAAATTGCGGTAGTGAAACCACGCTTCCAGTTCTGGCATCTGCCGAGCCATAAAGCGGCGGTCTTGGCAGATGCTGTTACCCGCCATAGGCGAAGCGTTGCGTGGCACATATTCACTAACAAATTCTAGTGTTCTCAACTCGGCAGTTCGCATGTCAGTTTGAGACGCACGGACGCGTTCATACAAACCAGAGCGGCGGTGTTGCTTCTGATTCCAATCATCCATTTTATCTAAAATATCATCAGGTTGATAAATGGCAAGCACTGGCCCTTCAGCCAACACGTTTAGGTCAGCATCGGTTATCACCGTGGCGATTTCGATAATATGATCGCTAAAAGGATCTAAGCCGGTCATTTCTAAGTCAATCCAAATCAGATTGTTGACGGATTTTTGTGCGCTGGGGTTATTCATCATTGTTGCAAAGAGGGGGTTGTTTAGATTTATCCATAAAAAAAGAGACACATCATCAAGATGGTCTCTCTTGCCAAGTCTCGGCGAATGTCATCGTTTGCGTCCATCATTTTGCCACACTGATGAAAAATAGCAAGTAAATTCACTTAAAAACTTTAAACCTACCCACCTCAACCCTACCTCAGCGGGTGAAGAAAAAATTCATCAGTTCAAAGCAATAAAAGGCTTGTCAAGTGGTGGAAACACTGGTATATTTCCACATTGTCCGAAATGGATAATAAAACCAAGATTTTTCAATAGTTTGTTGATTTGAAATGAATTAACATCTTGTTTGTTGTAGTGGCATCCCATTGAAATAGCCGGCACGAAGAAACCATTTCGGTAGATTTCGGCGTCGCACTCGTCTTGCACTACTGGCTAGTCACTTGTTTACTATTAACTTGTTGCATTAAGTAGTCTTTTGGCGGAAGCGCTGGTTTGGCTTACAGGGTACTGCGACTCACAACAACGAAAAAATACCTTGTCGCGATGTAACGCGACAAATTTACTTAAACTACATTAGCACGGTGTGGGGCACATGTTCCCTTTAGAAAGTAAAAACACGATAGTCAGGGCAGCAACACGGATGGTTGCATCGGTGGCCTCACTGTGCGCTTTGGAGAAACAACTGCATGAAACGTATGCTTATCAACGCCACGCAAAAAGAAGAATTGCGAGTGGCACTGGTCGATGGACAGAGGCTTTATGATTTAGACATTGAAACCATTAGTTCTAAAGAAAAAAAATCCAACATCTACAAGGGAAAAATTACACGAGTAGAGCCGAGTTTAGAGGCGGCTTTTGTCGATTATGGCGCCGAGCGCCACGGTTTTTTGCCCATCAAAGAAATCACCAAGGAGTATTTCTCAGGCTCTACCGCTGTCGGTGACAACGGCAAGCCGGATTACAAAAAACTTATCCGCGAAGGCCAAACCGTCATGGTTCAGGTCGAAAAAGAGGAGCGTGGCAACAAAGGCGCGGCGCTAACAACTTACATCGGCCTAGCGGGACGCTATTTGGTGTGTATGCCCAACAACCCACGCGGTGGTGGCGTATCGCGTCGCGTTCAAGGTAGCGAGCGCCGCGAATTGCGCGACGCCCTAGACCAAGTCAATGTTCCCGACGAAGTCGGCGTCATCATTCGAACCGCCGGTGTCGGGCGAAGTGCCGAAGAATTGCAATGGGATTTAGACTACCAATTGCAGGTCTGGAAGGCCATCCAAGATGCCTACGCCGACTGTCAAGTCGGGCAATTGCTCTATCAAGAGAGCAATATTATCGTGCGCGCCTTGCGCGATTATTTCCGCGACGACATTGCCAAAATCGTCATTGACGACGAAGCAACCTACAAAAACGCTCACGTTTTCATGTCGTTGGTCATGCCCGACAAGCTCAAGCGACTGGAGTTTTATCAAGAAGAAAAACCGCTGTTTACCTACTCGCAAATTGAAGCGCAAATCGACTCGGCTTATGGCCGCACGGTGCGCCTACCTTCGGGTGGTGAATTGGTTATTGACTACACCGAAGCCATGGTTTCCATTGACATTAACTCGGCACGCTCAACTAAGGGTGGCGACGTTGAAGAAACGGCGCTACACACTAACCTTGAGGCGGCTGAAGAAGTCGCACGACAGTTGCGCCTGCGCGATATTGGCGGCTTGATTGTTATTGATTTTATTGACATGTACGAAGCCAAGCACCGCCGTCAAGTGGAAGAAAAAATACGCGATGCAATTCGCATCGATCGCGCCCGCGTGCAATTGGCCAGAATTTCCAAATTTGGCCTATTGGAAATGTCGCGCCAACGCCTGCGCCCTTCCATTGACGAGGCCAGCCACAAGGTCTGCCCGCGCTGTAAAGGCCAAGGTAGCATTCGCTCGACACAATCGGTCGCCCTGTCAGTACTACGTCTCATCGAAGAAGAGGCCAACAAAGAAACCACCGCTAAAGTGGTCGCGCAGCTTCCCATGAAAGTTGCCACGTTCTTATCGAATGAAAAGCGCGCTGCCATCGCTTTGATTGAAGCCAATAACAATGTTTCCGTCGTATTGGTGTCCAACGATACCCTGCAAACGCCGAACTACGATATTCAACGCATCCGTAAGGGCGATGAAAGCACCGAGGGCGTACTCAGTTACAAACTGGCGCGCGATTTTAATAGCGAAGATTACTTGGATGACACCACCGATAGCGTTGACTGGCACACGCAACAAGAGGCCGCCGTCTCCGACTTAGTGCCGTCTGCGCCGCCACCGAAGCCCAAAACCAGTTTCTTCAAACTCGTCAAGCGCGTATTGGGATTTGTCGGCAACGACAACGAGGCCGCCGCCGAACCAACCGAGCCGGTCAAAAAATCCACCGCCAAATCCAACCAAGGCGGCCGCAATAACGAAGGCGGCAACAATAAGTCGCAAAGAAACCGCAATAACAATGGCGGCAATAACAATCAACGCAAGCGTAAAAAGGCTTTCGAAGATAACCGTTCGTCAAACGGTAATAACAAGAAAAATCGTGATAACCGCGACAATCGCAATGATGAGCCGACGAATATCGAAGCTACCGGCATGGCTGAAAATGACAAATCCAGCGATAACAAGCAGGACAATAGGAACAAACGCCGCGACGAGCGCAGTGATAACCGCAACGACAATCGCAATAACAACCGCGACCACGATGCCAAACCGCAACGCGAAAAGCCTGCGCCTAGGTCTACGCCTAAGCCTTTTGTCAATGCTTACGCAACCGACAAGAGTAAGCTGCACAACGGCCGTCCAATTAGCGAAGCTGCCGAGCGCGGTGCCGGTAAAGCCGATTATCAAGGCAGTGATAGCGCCAAACCAAGTGCTGCAGCGCCAAGTTCTGTAGAATCAAGTTCAGTAGAGCCGGCCGAAAACAAACGCTCAAACAAGAAGCGCAGTGACAAATCACAGTACAAAAATGGCGAGCGCGTTTACGTTCCCAAAGCCGTTGCCGACGCAGTACCGGCCTTGGCAATGAGTGATAATTTGACTATGCCCGAACCAGAGATGGAAACACCGGTCGAAGCGTCCGAGCCAGTCGAATTACTCAATAGCGAGGGCGCAGCAGAACCAACAACTACTGAAACACCTGTGTCGACTGCTGATGACGTAGCGCATTCAGATGAAGCAACACACGCAGAGCAAACAGCCGCTAGTCCCGTTGCTGAACAGCCGGTAACATCGACGGTTGTGGCAGCACGCGACAACCCGATTGCGCAATTATCGGCCTTTGGTCAAAGCATCTGGTATGACAATATCAGTCGTGAAATGCTAGAATCTGGTGAGCTTCAGCGTTTGATTGACGAAGACGACCTGCGCGGCGTCACCTCTAATCCAGCGATTTTTGAAAAGGCCTTGTCTAGCGATCACCCCAGCTACTTAGCTTTCCTTGATAGCATCAAAGACAAAGTGGAGACACCAACAGCGGCGTTTTTTGAATTGGCGGTGCGCGACATCAAAGAGGCCTGTATTACCATGAAGCCGACATACGACAACACCAATGGCACAGATGGCATGGTCAGCCTTGAGGTTTCGCCACATCTTGCTCACGATGCTGAGAAAACCATTGACGAAGCCTTGATATTAAATCACAAGCTCAACAGCCCCAACGCCATGATAAAAGTACCGGGGACAACGGCCGGTTTGGTAGCGATTGAACAGTTGACCTACTTAGGTGTGAATATCAACGTCACTTTGCTGTTCTCAGTGCCACGATATATTGAGGTTTTCCAAGCCTATATGCGCGGTTTACAAAGACGTGCTGAAATGGGCTTACCAGTGGCGCATATTCGCAGTGTTGCCAGCTTCTTCATCTCGCGCATTGATGCAGCGGCTGACACTATTTTGCAAAAAACACAGCCGGAGCTGCAAGGTAAAGTAGCTATTGCCAATGCCAAATTGGCTTACGACGCTTATTTAAACTTGCTTGAAAGTGAGCAGTGGCAACGCCTCATGGCTGTGGGTGCAGTGCCTCAGCGTTTGCTGTGGGCGAGCACCGGTACGAAAAACCCTAGCTACTCTGATGTGCTCTACATTGAGTCGCTTATCGGCCAAGACACAGTCAACACAGTGCCACCTGCGACCTACGATGCCTTTAGAGACCACGGACAAATCGCCAATACGCTGACTGAAGGCGTTGACGAGGCCAAGGCGATCATCGAATCTTTGCCGGAATACGGTGTCGATTTAGACTTGATTACCCAAACGCTGGAGCGCGATGGTATTGTCGCATTTGAAGAGGCATTTGAAGGGCTATTGTCCGTGATTGACGGCAAAATGTCGAACACATAACCGTGGGTACTGTAAGGTACTCGGTATAAGCATGTAGCGCCGTTTGAGGCGCTCTAAAGCAAAAGCCCACCTAGCTGCTTACTGGCTAGGTGGGCTTTTGTTTTCACAGCAATAAATTCCGAAAGCATAATAAAATGCAATTTAACCCTTGCAAACTTAGTTAAAAACCATTATCATTTACTTAGTTTGGTTAAACAATCAATTATTGGCAACCAAATTACGATAGTACGATTCATTTTTGTGCCCTTAATACCTTTTCGTACTTGGTCTTTTAGCTACTCAAAGTCTTTTTGAGTGGCTTTTTTTTGCCCTAAAGAAACGCAGCTGACATTGCGGAGGTAGACCTGCGTGTCTGCCCTTGGTTGAAGTTATACCAATCGTAGAGACAGGGCGCGCCCTGTCTCTACACAAAAAAACGGCCGCTAGCGATAAACTAACGGCCGTTTTTTATAACCCTTGATTAGGGGCGTGGGCTTGCCGGCGAGCCGGCATGACATCAGAAATAACGCACCCAAATGTAAACGTGGGCAATCGCCAACGTCACTAACATCAAGGGGAAGGCGCGCACGAAGAAAAACATAAAGCCAATGGGCTGTTTGGCTTTTTCAGCATACGCGGCCACGGTCAAGTTGGCGCTCGCACCAATCAACGAACCGTTACCACCAAAACACGCTCCCAAGGCCAATGCCCACCACAAGGCATCAATATCGCCGTTGAATGTCTCTTTGGTCGATTCAATCATCGGTATCATCGTGGCAACAAAAGGAATGTTATCCAACAGCGCCGACAAAATGCCCGACACCCACAAAATGAGCAGCGCCGTATTTTGCTTATCGCCATCGGTGATTTCCATCATCTTTTCACCGATTCTCTCTAACAAGCCAGTGGACTCCACACCCGAAACAATAATGAACAAGCCGGCAAAGAAGAAAATCGTCACCCACTCGACTTCGCCGAAAATGTGGTGAATGGTCTCGTTTTGCTCTTCGCCGTCTTGGTGCCAGTAGGCCAACAACATCAACAAACCCGCACCACTCAGAGCCGACGTCCCCGGCTCAATGCCCATGCCGTGACCAGCGGTAAAGCCGACAAGCACCAACGCTAACACGAACAAGGCTTTTTTCATTAACCTTTTATCGGTAATGGCTTCTTTTTCATTGAATTGCATAATCAATTCGCGCGCTTCTGGGGTTGATTTCAAATTCTTGCGGTACAAGAAGAACACAAATCCCACCAAAATAAACATGGTAAATAGCGCCACCGGCATGGTGTGCACTAAAAAGTCATTAAAACTCAACTTGGCTGCCGAGCCGATAATGATGTTCGGCGGGTCACCAATCAAAGTTGCCGTACCACCAATATTAGAGGCAAAAATCTCGGCAAAGAAGAACGGAAAGACTTTGACTTTCAACGAGTCAGTAATCAACAGCGTCACCGGCGCAATCAACAATACTGTGGTGACGTTGTCCAACAACGCCGAAAACACCGCAGTAATCACCGTCAGCATCAATAAGATGCCAATCGGATCGGCTTTAACGACTTTAGCCGATTTAATGGCAACGTATTGAAACAGGCCACTTTTACTGGTGATAGCGACGATAACCATCATGCCAATTAACAGCGCCAAGGTATTGAAATCAACACCGCGAACGGCTTGTTCTTGGTTGAGCACGCCGAGAATAACCATCAGCGCCGCACCTAGCATTGCCAAAATGGCGCGGTTGACCTTTTCCGTAATTAATACGGCATAGACGACAACCAGAATACTTCCAGCTATCCAAACGGGTTCAACCCCCAAGGTATCGGCTAGCGAAAAGCCGTGCACTTCGGGGGCAGGAAGATTATGTGAACTCATAACAGCTCCTAAAAAACTAAAAAAGGTAAAAAATAAAAAGCATTAAATATCGGTTTCTTCATCAAAAATATTGCGTAGTGACGAGTTAATACTGAGCACGCCGACAAATTGTCTGGTGTCCGGCTCGACCAAAATGACGTGGCGTTTGTGTTTGTGCAACAACAAAATACCTTCCATAATCGGCGTATCGGGATGGGTGACGGGAATGTTGTCGGGGTCTGAGAGGTAATTTTTCACCGCATCGCCTTTGACGCCGTCTAGGGCTTCGGAAAACTTTTCTTTACTCATATTGAAAAACTTCAAATCATTAAGACCCTTATGTAGATTTTTGCCACCCACATCAATGGTTACCGCCGGCGGCAACAACAGGCGAATTAAAGTCGGCGAAGTGAACACGCCCACGTATTGACCGTGGTCATCGACCACCGGCAAAAAGCGCATGCCTTTGCTACGCATCAGGCGAAAAGCTTTGCTGACGGTATCTTCGGGGTGCAAGGTGACTTGGTCTTGTAGCATCAAGTCTCTGCAAGTTAAGTTTGTCATAGCGTCCTCATCATATTGAGTTCTAGGTGGAAAAAGGCAACGTCAACAATTGTACATCGTCTGGCGTTACTTCTAAAACACTGCCTTGCGTGTACCAGTCACCGACAACACAACGCCAGACGGTTCGGCCGTCTAGCGTCAAGTGATGAATGGCCGGCCGGTGCGTGTGGCCGTGAATGATGCGCTGCGCATCATACTGTCTAACGATGTCGGTGACAGTCGCCGGCGACACGTCCATAATGTCATCGCTTTTCTGGGCGTTGGCTTGTTTGGAGCGATAGCGCAAGTGCGCGGCTTTCAGTCGGCGCACCCAACGCGGCAGTTTCAGCACCTTGGCTTGCCACTCTGGGGCACGCACGCGGTCGCGAAATTGCTGGTAGGCAAGGTCATCAGTGCATAGTGTATCACCATGCAATAGTAAAGTCTTCACGCCGTACAAGTTTATTACAAAAACTTCCGGCAGAATGTGAAATTGACACAACGCCGCATAGTCTTCGCCGAGCAAAAAATCGCGGTTGCCGTGAATATAATACACCGGCACGCCGGTTTGCTTGCTGTAATCGGCCAATCCTTGCGCCACGGCGCGAGCATTTTTGTCTAGGCAATCATCGCCCAACCAGTATTCGAATAAATCGCCGAGGATATACAGACCGTCAACGTCTTGCTCCGCTAGCGTTTGCAGATAGCGCAAAAAGGCCGACAGCGCCTTGGGGTAGCGTTTATCTAGGTGCAGGTCGGCGATAAATACGGTTTTGGGCATCATTTAGGGCATGCAATACATGTTAGGCGCGTGTAGGTTATTTCTTTGAAAAAGTGTGAAAGTCACAAAGGACTGCCTCCCCCTTTCAAAAGGGGGACTGAGGGGGATTTGAGGTGGCCGGCATTTCCAACCACTTCAAATCTCCCCTAACCCCCTCTTTTGGAAAGAGGGGGACAGTTCTTTCTTCTTTGTTAACTATGCTTCCAAACAACAATCATTTTCTACTTTCAAAAAAATGCGTTGTATCAGCAAAAATTACTCTTCAACAACAACCACTTTCTCAATCACCACGGTATTTTTTGGCACATCGCCCATACCGTTAGCCGTGCCAGTCGCTAGGCCGCCGATTTCATCAACCACGTCCATGCCGTCGGTGACTTTGCCGAATACGGCGTAGCCCCAACCTTGTGAAGACTCGCTTTTGAAGTTCAAAAAGTCATTATCAACCAGGTTGATAAAAAACTGCGAAGTCGCCGAATGCGGCACCATGGTGCGCGCCATAGCAATCGTACCGCGGTCGTTTTTCAAGCCATTGTTGGCTTCGTTTTTGATACTATCATAAGTTTCTTTTTGATTCATGTCGGCCGTGAAGCCGCCGCCTTGAATCATAAAGTTGGCAATGACGCGGTGGAAAATGGTGTCGTTGTAAAAGCCGCTGTTGACGTATTCAAGGAAGTTCTTGACGCTGATAGGCGCTTTTTCATCATTTAATTCAATGGTAATATCACCGCGATTGGTGGTCATCAATACTTTAGTCATAGAGTTTCTCCAAATTGGTTTTGAACAAAGGTGCGTATCATACTATACTGTGAGTTTTAAGTGCAACTTTCTATTAAAATGCAAATTTACAACTCCCTGACCCGCGAAAAAAGCGAATTTATCCCCATTCAGCCCAACAAAGTCAACATGTACGTCTGCGGCATGACCATTTACGACTATTGTCATATCGGCCACGCCCGCATGCTGATGACCTTTGACATGGTGGCGCGCTATTTTCGCGTTTCGGGCTACGATGTGACGTTTGTGCGCAATATCACCGACATTGATGACAAAATCATCAAGCGCGCCAACGAAAACAACGAGACCATCGACCAACTGACGGCGCGTTTTATCGGCTATATGCACGAAGATTTGCGCGCCTTAAACGTCGCACCGCCCGACATCGAACCGCGCGCCACCCAGCATATCCCACAAATTATCGACATGATAGCAACGCTGATTGAACAAGGTCACGCCTACCAAGCCGACTCTGGCGATGTGCTCTATGAAGTGGCGACATTCCCGACTTACGGCAAGCTCACCAACCAAAAATTGGACGAATTGCAAGCCGGCCAACGCATCGCCGTTGACGAAAGCAAGCGCCACCCCTACGATTTCGTGTTGTGGAAATCGTCCAAACCGGACGAGCCGTCTTGGGATTCGCCGTGGGGCAAAGGCCGACCGGGTTGGCATATTGAGTGTTCGGCCATGTGTCGCTCGACCTTGGGCGATAAATTCGACATTCACGGCGGCGGTTTGGATTTGAAATTCCCCCACCACGAAGGCGAAATCGCCCAATCCGAGCCGATTTGTGGCGAGCGCCACGTCAACTACTGGATGCACAACGGCTTTGTCAACGTCGATAACGAAAAGATGTCAAAATCGCTGGGCAATTTCTTCACCATTCGCGACGTGTTGGCGCAATTTGCCGGCGAAGTGGTGCGCTTTTTCCTGTTGGGCACGCACTATCGCAGCCCGATTAACTACAGCGACAGCGCCTTGCACGAAGCCAAAAGTGGCTTAGAACGCCTGTACACCGCCTTGCGCGGTATCGATGCCGGCCTGATTGATAACGCCGCATTGCGCTGCGACTACCCCAACTTTTTTGCAGCCATGGACGACGATTTCAATTCCGCCAAAGCCATTAGCGAATTGTTTGCCCTCGCCAAAGACCTCAACAAAGCCAACGAGCCGGCCGAGCAAGTGCGTCTAGCCAGTGCATTGAAATCTCTGGGTAATATTTTGGGCATTTTACAAGACGACCCCGAGAGTTTCCTAAAAGGCGACGAGGCCGACAGCGCCGAAATCGAGGCGCTAATCGCCGCCAGAAACCAAGCGCGCCAAGACAAAGACTGGGGCAAAGCCGACGCTATCCGCGACCAACTCAACGCCATGGGCGTGGAAATCGAAGATGCCGGCGGCGTAACGACTTGGCGCATGCGCTAGGACAACCGTCATGTCCCAAGCCGACACGACGACCACCAAAGGCCGGCTGAACGCCAGTCAAAGCCACGGGCTGTGGTACGCCGTGGCCGGCTTTGCGGCATTGCTCATTCTTATTCCGATACTCAGCATTATTGTTAAAGCCGCCAGTGCCGACAGCAATATTTGGCCGCACTTATCGCGCACGATGTTGCCGCTGTATATCGAGCAAACGGCGACATTGATGTTGGGAGTCGGGGCATTATCGACCTTGCTCGGCGTTGGCAGTGCTTATATCGTGGCGCGCTACGCCTTTGCCGGCCGGCGCGTGTTGGAATGGGCGCTGATTTTGCCGTTGGCGGTGCCAACTTATTTGGTCGCCTACGTCTATACCGACTTGTTGGAATATGCCGGCCCTGTGCAACGGCTTATTCGCGCCACCTTCGGCTTTCACGATTCGCGCGACTATGCCTTTTTTGAAATTCGCTCTATGGGCGGCGCGGTGACCACACTGTCGTTGGTGCTGTATCCGTATGTGTATTTGTTGGCGCGAGCGGCGTTTTTGGAGCAATCGCAAAATATCCTAGAGTCCTCGCGCGTGTTGGGCGCCGGCCGGTTCAAGACCTTTTGGCGCGTGACCTTGCCACTGGCGCGGCCGGCGATTATTGTCGGGGTGATGTTGGTGTTAATGGAGGTGCTCAACGACTTCGGCGCCGTGCACCACTTTGCCATTCAAACCTTTTCCGAAGGCATTTACGACTATTGGCTAGGCCGCAGCAATATCGAAGGCGCATCGCAAATTGCCCTGATGATGCTGTCGCTGATTGTGGTACTAATGGCCGCCGAGCAGTTTTCGCGCCGGCAACAGGCGCTATTTCAAAAATCCAACCCTCGCCAAGCCCCACGCCGGCCGTTGTCCAAGCGTTGGACGTGGACGGTGGTGAGCATTTGTGCCTTGCCGGTGATTTTTGGCTTTGTCGTTCCGATCGGCCGGCTGTTGTTTTTCGCCATTTATTTTGAAATTGAACAGGCCAAAGGCGTTTGGCAAATGGCGTGGAATTCTCTGGCACTTTCGGCAACGGCGGCGATTTTGACCGGCTTGTTGGCGGTGTTTGTCGCCTATGCGCGCCGCCGCGTCAACACACCGTTGGTTCACGGCTTGGGCATTGCCTCGGGCTTGGGTTATGCCATTCCGGGGGCGGTGTTGGCGATTGGCGTGTTGGTGCCGTTTGGCTTGCTCGACCGCACCATTAACGACATCGCCGAAGCGTGGACGGGCGAGCGTGTCGGCCTAATTTTCAGCGGCACCATCGCCATTATGGTGGTTGCCTATATGGTGCGCTTTATGTCCATCGCGCAAGGTAGCATCTATGCCGGCCTGCAAAAAATTACCCCAAGCATGGATCAATCGGCGCAAACCTTGGGTTGCAATAATGTACAAATTATCCGACGCGTGCACCTGCCCTTGCTGCATAAAAGCATACTCACCGCCATGTTGATTGTCTTTGTCGATAGCATGAAAGAATTGCCGGCCACCTTGATTTTGCGGCCATTTAATTTCGACACCTTAGCCACCAATGTCTATCAATATGCCTCTGATGAATTGTTGGAAGAGGCCTCACTAGCGGCGCTGATGATTATCGTGGTCGGGCTATTGCCGATTATTTGGTTAAATCGCAGCATTAGTCGGGAGACGTAGCGCCCTGCCCTGCATAATATCTATTCCAATTACATAAGCAACATTACCATTATGAACCATTCCGCCCACAACCGTTTAGTTTCCTTTATTTGGTCAATCGCCGATGACTGCCTGCGTGATGTTTACGTGCGCGGTAAATACCGCGATGTTATTTTGCCGATGGTCGTTTTACGGCGTTTAGATGCCCTCCTTGAACCGACGAAAGAGGCGGTGCTCAAAGAGCAAGCCTTTCAAAAACAAAACGGCTACACCGATGATAATGGACTAAAAACAGCCAGTGGCTACGAGTTTTACAACACCAGCGATTGGACGCTGAAACGCTTGCACGACACCGCCACCAACAGTCAACAAATTTTGCAGAACAATTTTGCCGACTACCTGAATGGTTTTAGCGACAATGTGCAAGAAATCGTCGATAAATTTAAACTCAAAGCCCAAGTCGAGCATATGGCAAACAAAGATGTGCTACTTGATGTTTTGGAAAAATTCACTTCTCCCAACATCAACCTCACGCCTTATGAAGTCGAAGCCCCCGATGGACGTAAACTCCCAGCCCTTACCAACCTCGGTATGGGCTATGTGTTTGAAGAGTTAATCCGCAAATTTAACGAAGAAAATAACGAAGAGGCAGGCGAGCACTTCACCCCACGCGAAGTCATTGACTTAATGACGCACATTATTTTTGAACCTATCAAAGACCAATTGCCGCCAGTGATGTCTATTTACGACCCCGCTTGTGGTTCGGGTGGTATGCTCACCGAGTCGGAGAGCTTCATTAAAGATGAAAATGGTAACATCCGTGCTACAGGCGATGTGTACTTATACGGCAAAGAAATCAACGACGAAACCTATGCCATTTGCCAGTCCGATATGATGATTAAGGGTGGTAGCCCTAAATATATCAGGGTCGGTTCAACACTTGCTACCGATGAGTTTCAAGGACAACGCTTTAACTTTATGCTCTCCAATCCGCCATACGGCAAATCGTGGAGCAGTGATGAAAAGTACATCAAAGACGGCAAAGACGTTATCGACCCGCGTTTTATCATTCCGCTGGCTGACTATTGGGGCAATGTTAGTGATTGTGATGCCATTCCACGCTCTAGCGACGGACAGTTGCTCTTTCTCATGGAAATGGTTAATAAAATGAAACGGCTGGACGAATCGCCCATCGGTTCGCGCATTGCCTCGGTACACAATGGTTCTAGTCTGTGATTGGCTCGATTGTATTATCCAACTACCTAATAACCTATTTTATAACACGGGCATCACCACTTATATTTGGATTGTCAGCAACTACAAACCTGAATCACGCCGTGGCAAAGTCTTGTTGATTGATGCCAGCGAACGCTATGGCAAACTGCGAAAAAACCTCGGCGCGAAAAATTGTGAGTTACGCCCTGAACACATTGCCGAAATCCAACAGGCGTATATGGATTTTGTCCCCATTGAACGTCAAAATGACACCGATTTATGCGCCAAAGTCTTTGATAATAGCGACTTCGGTTATTACAAAGTCACCATCGACCGCCCCGACCGCCGCTCGGCTCAATTTAGTGGCGAACGCATTGCCAGCTTGCGTTTTGATAACACGCTTGCTGAGCCGATGCAGTGGGCATACGAACGCTATGGCGACGAAGTTTACACCGCCGATATTAATGAGCCACTCCTAAAATGGTGCGAGCAAAACGGCATTGAATTAAACGCCAGCAAGCGCAAAAAACTTACCGATAAAAAAACGTGGCA
>PDWI01001850.1_pt1 | contig 32914 bp, 27 predicted proteins | sample 1430891 | NCBI WGS metagenome assembly PDWI01 (sample SAMN01162508, study PRJNA174530) | Oral metagenome, whole genome shotgun sequencing project. | biome: Marine environment; feature: Marine mammal; material: Swab sample of the gingival sulcus; isolation source: swab sample of gingival sulcus... | reverse complement strand
ATGGCGGAGCGGACGGGATTCGAACCCGCGACCCCCGGCGTGACAGGCCGGTATTCTAACCAGCTGAACTACCGCTCCAATGGTGGGTGATGAGAGATTTGAACTCCCGACATTCGCCTTGTAAGGGCGACGCTCTACCAACTGAGCTAATCACCCACTGGATTCGAGATCAATCATCTGATCTCAGAAAGCGCGCTAGTTTACTGCATCTTTTAGAGCTTTACCAGCCTTAAATGCAGGATTATTTGCAGCTTTAATTTGAATAGTTTCACCAGTACGCGGATTACGCCCTGTACGTGCTTTACGCTCACGAACAAGAAATGTTCCGAAACCAATCATAGTAACCTGATCACCCTTTTGTAGAGCTTCAGTAATGCTTTCCACAAAGCCTTTAAATGCTCTTTCAGTATCAGCTTTTGTTAAACCTGACTTAGCGGCAACAGCATCAATTAGTTCTGATTTGTTCATAAAATTTTCCTTTAATATAAATAGTGGCAATATTGACCTTCAATTATTTTTACTTATTAAGAATAATTAAAAATAATGATAACAATATAAATTAAAATCTCAATCTATTTCGTGAGTTATTAGTATAAAGCTATGCGGCTCAAGTACTGCCACAACTCACAAGTGGGGCATTTATACCAGCGCATATAACAAGTTTCAACTCAAACCAAGAAAAAATATAAATTAAATAAATTGATTTACATATTTCCTACAAAAAACACTATAAAAAACTCTCAAATAGATATAAAACAGAGTATTACACGCTAATGAGCACGAGTTTCTTCTTGGTCTGAGCTGGTTTGTGACTGTGCTGACTGATCCAGCTCATCTTCAAGATCGTCTTCCTCTGAAATAGCCTCTGGCATTGACTCCAATGCAATCTCTAAAACCTCATCAATCCATTTGACCGGCTTAATACTCAATCCTTTTTTAACGTTATCCGGAACATCTGCCAAATCTTTCTCATTTCCAGCGGGAATTAATACTATCGTTATACCACCACGATGAGCAGCCAATAATTTTTCTTTTAACCCACCTATTGGCAATACTTCACCACGTAAAGTAATTTCACCCGTCATAGCTACCTCAGCCTTAACCGGAATACCCGTCATTGAAGAAACAATGGCAGTCACCATACCTACACCTGCACTTGGGCCATCCTTAGGTGTCGCCCCCTCAGGCACATGAATATGTACATTCTTTCTCTTAAGGAATTTTTGTGTAATACCTAACTGGCGAGAACGATTTTTAACCACCGTTTCTGCAGCCTGTATTGATTCTTGCATTACTTTTCCTAAACTACCTGTACTTTTTATATGACCGTTACCAGATACGACAGCACTCTCTATGGTTAGTAGCTCACCCCCTACAGAAGTCCATGCCAGACCTGTTACTTGACCGACTTGATTTTCCTCATCTGCCTTTCCATAGTCAAATCGCTGCACCCCCAGATATTTAGAGACATTTTTACCAGAAACCGCTGTTTTGGTTTTCTTACCCAACAAATGTTCACGAATAACTTTACGGCAAATTTTTGATATCTCTCTTTCTAAGCCACGTACCCCAGCTTCACGAGTATAATGACGAATAATAGCCAGAAGTGCTGAATCGCTTATTGTCACTTCGCCCTTTTTCACACCATTATCTTTAAACTGCTTAGGAACCAAATAATTCCTAGCTATATTAAGTTTTTCATCCTCGGTATAACCAGGAATACGAATAATCTCCATTCTATCCAATAATGGACCCGGAATATTCATGCTATTTGACGTAGCAACAAACATAACATCCGATAAATCAAAATCTACTTCAAGATAATGATCTGCGAAAGAATTATTCTGCTCTGGATCAAGAACCTCCAACATGGCAGATGCAGGATCGCCACGAAAGTCAGTTGCCATTTTATCTATTTCATCCAATAAAAATAAAGGATTACGTGTCTTAACTCGTGACAAATTTTGAATAATTTTACCTGGTAAAGCACCAATATATGTTCGACGATGACCACGAATTTCTGCTTCATCTCTCACACCCCCTAATGCCATACGAGTGTAATTACGCCCCGTAGCTTTAGCCAAAGACTTTCCTAAAGATGTTTTTCCGACACCCGGGGGACCAACCAAACACATGATAGGCCCTTTTAGTTTCTTAACTCGCTGTTGCACGGCAAGGTATTCAACTATCCGCTCCTTAACCTCATCCAAACCATAATGGTCTTCATCAAGCACTTCTTGAGCTTTTGAAAGATCTTTACAAATCCTTGAATTTTTACTCCATGGCAAACCTACCATCCAATCGATATAGTTTCTTACCACGGTAGCTTCCGCTGACATTGGAGACATCATTTTTAATTTTTTTAGCTCTTCTTCAGCTTTTTCTTTAGCCTCTTTTGGCATCCTGGCTTTTTCTAGTTTCTCTGCTAATTGATCAAGTTCACTAGATGGAGCATCATCCATATCACCCAGCTCTTTTTGGATTGCTTTCATTTGCTCGTTAAGATAATACTCGCGCTGACTACGATCCATTTGCTGTTTTACACGACCACGAATACGCTTTTCAACCTGAAGCAGATCAATTTCTCCCTCAACCAAACTTACAAGATGTTCTAAACGATCTTTTATTGAGGTTATTTCTAGTATTTTTTGCTTATCTGTAACTTTTAAACCCAAATGAGCCGCAATTGCATCAGACAACCTATCAGGCTCATCAATACCCGACAAAGAAGATAATATTTCAGGAGGGACTTTTTTATTTAAATTCACATACTTATCAAACAGATTAACTAAAGCTCGACTTAATAACTCTGTTTTTCTTTTATCAAAAGTATCATCCACCGGGATAATCTTAATATTAGCAGCAAAGAATTCACCGCCTGTATCTATAGATGCGACTTTTACACGATCTACACCCTCAACCAAAACCTTTAACGTACCATCTGGCAGTTTTAAAAGTTGCAATATAGTGGCCAAGGTTCCTACCTCGAAAAGATCCTCTGCACTAGGCTCATCAACTTCTGCACTTTTCTGTGCCACTAACAATATTTGTTTATTATTCTCCATTGCCTCATCAAGGGAACGGATAGATTTTTCCCTGCCAACAAATAATGGAATAACCATGTGTGGATAAACAACCACATCCCGGAGTGTTAGAACGGGTATCCCTTCAATATTCTGTTCAGTAGCCATTTTAGCCTCTTAATTTAAGCAAAAACTCCTACGAATCACAGGAGTCTAACTGGTTAGATTGGGGCGCTTTAGATAGAAAGTCAATAGTTAATATAAAAAAATAAAGCCCCACTAGTTTCCACTATGGGGCTTTCTCTATTATCTTGTAAAAAACTAAGAACTCACGCTACTTCATTTAGATGATGAAGCCTTCTTTTTTGTATCCTTACTTTCATACATAAGATAAGGCCGAGACTCACCAGACACCACTGATTCATCAATAACAACCTTTGTAACATCTTTTTCAGAAGGCAAGTCATACATTGTATCCAATAATATTTTCTCCATTATTGAACGCAATCCACGCGCACCCGTTTTTCTTTCCATCGCTTTCTTAGCAATAGCATGAAGAGCATCATCACGAAAATCTATCTCAGAACCTTCCATCTCAAACAGTTTTGTATACTGTTTAGTTAACGCATTCTTTGGCTCAGTCAATATCCTAACCAAAGCATCCTCGGTAAGCTCTTCAAGTGTCGCAATTACTGGCAGACGACCAACAAACTCAGGAATTAAACCATAACGAACTAAATCCTCTGCTTCAATTTCCTTAATAACATCTCCAAATGCACGATCATCATCTGGCGCCTTCACATCAGCAGAGAATCCAATACCCCCTTTAGATGTCCTATCAAGCACTACTTTATCTAAACCAGAGAATGCACCACCACATATAAATAAAATATTCTTAGTATCAACCTGAAGAAATTCCTGCTGCGGATGCTTGCGACCACCTTGCGGAGGAACCGAAGCAACGGTACCCTCTATAAGCTTTAAAAGTGCCTGCTGAACACCCTCACCAGAAACATCTCGAGTAATTGAAGGATTATCAGATTTACGTGAGATCTTATCAATCTCATCGATATAAACAATACCTGTCTCAGCTTTAGCAACATCATAATCACATTTTTGCAGAAGTTTCTGGATAATATTCTCAACATCCTCACCTACATAGCCCGCTTCAGTCAATGTTGTTGCATCTGCCATAGTAAATGGAACATTCAACATTCTCGCCAAAGTCTCAGCCAACAATGTCTTTCCACTTCCCGTTGGACCGATTAGCAAGATATTACTTTTAGATAATTCAACATCATCTTTAGATGAGTGACTATCTAATCTTTTATAATGATTGTACACGGCAACAGATAAAACACGCTTCGCTGCATTCTGGTCAATCACATATTCATTTAAGAAATCATTAATCTCTTTAGGAATAGGAAGGCTTCTCTTCTCCCCTTCTTCCTTCTCTTGCAACTCTTCCGTGATAATATCATTACACAGATCAACACATTCATCGCATATAAATACTGAAGGCCCCGCTATCAACTTCCTAACTTCGTGCTGACTTTTCCCACAAAAAGAACAATAAAGTAACTTGTCGTCACTCTTGCCGTTTTGCCCACCTTTTTTATCTTTGCTCATTAACAAAAAACCTCAATTTTACTTTCCCCTCAAATACTGCCTAAAGTTAATCCTAATCTACATAAAAGTACAGTAAGAACAGATAAAGCCGGTTATTTATTTTATAGACAACACTTAGAAAACAACAACAAAAAAGCCCGATAACTCAAGCTTGAAAAATAACTTATTGATACAAATAAATTTTTACTTCTCCCTACTATCCAGAACATCATCAATCAAGCCATACGCTTTAGCGGCTTGAGAATCCATAAAGTTATCACGATCTGTATCTTTCTCAATCGTCTTCATGCTCTGACCAGTATGATGAGCAAGAACAGCATTAAGCTCTTTACGAATCTTCAGAATTTCTTTTGCATGAATATCAATATCAGATGCCTGACCTTGAAAGCCTCCAAGCGGCTGATGAATCATTACCCGCGAATGTGGCAACGCAAAACGCTTACCTTTGGCTCCACCAGCTAATAATACCGCACCCATGCTAGCAGCCTGACCAACACACAAGGTACTTACATCAGGTTTGATGAACTGCATTGTATCATAAATAGCCATTCCAGCTGTAACAACACCACCCGGTGAGTTAATATACATATGAATATCTTTTTCAGAGTTATCCGCTTCTAAAAATAATAGTTGAGCCATTACAGATGTAGACATATAGTCCTCCACCTGACCCACAACAAAAATTACTCGTTCTTTCAACATCCGTGAAAGAATATCCGACCCTCGCTCTTGACCTCGCACAGTCTCAGTAACACCTGGCATAGGTAAGATACCATTCACTCCAAGCATCTTTTCTTGAAATCGAGTATTTGACATATTACTACCTTTAAACATTGATTATTTTATTTTTAAAGTAAAGATAATTAAACCTGAGTATTCATAAGGTCTGTAAATTTAATAGTCTCATCAACAACTTTAGCCCTATCTAACACCCAATCTACGATCATTTCTTCCATAACCGCCGCTTCGATAGTCTGCATCGCCTTTTGGTCACTTCGATAATATTCGATTAAAGCTTGAGGATCTTCATAGCTAGCAGCCAAAGAGTTAAGCATATCGTCTACGCGAGACTGATCTTTTTCTAGCTTATTTTTAGTGATAAGCTCGCCGACAATCAAACCTAGTTTTACACGTCTCGCAGCTTGATCTCTGAACATATCATCAGGCAAAGATGATATATCTGCACCCTGAGAGTTCTGTTCCATTTCACTACGAACCTGTTTAATTTCGTCATTAACCAACGATGCGGGCAAATCGATTTCATGCAAGTCGTGTAAGCCTTCCATCACAGACTGTTTTATCCGGCCTTTAATACGCTGTTCAACTTCACGTTGCATATTAGACTTTATTTCAGCCTTAAAACTTTTGGTCGTTCCATCCTCCACACCAAACTTTTTGATAAAATCTTCATCAACTTTTGGTAAAGAAGGCGCACTTACCTTTTTAACACTCAAAGTAAACTGCGCAGTTTTTCCTTTTAGATCTTCCGCAGGGTATTCTTCAGGAAAGGTAACATCTGCTTCTTTTTCAGAGCCTACCTTCATCCCTATCAAAGCATCTTCAAAGTCTTTCAGCATACGACCAGCACCCAGCTCTACAGAAAAATCTTGAGCGGCTCCACCTTCAAACTCCTTACCATCAATTTTACCTGAAAAATCAACAACCAGAAGATCACCTTCTTTTGCAGCACGCTTAACTTCTTTCCACTCTTGTTGTTGCTTGCGTAATGTTTCAATCATTTCATCAACATCAGCGGCCGTTAATTTAACAACGGGTTTAGTTACCGTCATCTTTGAAACATCACCAATCTCAAACTCAGGATAGACATCGAAAGTTGCCGTGTACTCAAGGTCTTTCCCAGGCTCTAAAGTAGTAGCATCTATCTTAGGCATTCCTGCCACTCTTAATTTTTCCTGCTCTGCAGCTTCATAAAAAGTAGACTGAAAAATCTCACCAACTACGTCTTGATAAACAGAATCACCATACTGCTGCTTAACAACAGCCATTGGAACTTTTCCAGGGCGAAACCCATCTATCTTAACCCTACCACGCATAGACTTAAGGCGCTTGTCAACTTCTCCGTCAACGCGTTCTGCTGGTACAACTATTGATAATTTACGTTCGATATTTCCGATAGTCTCGACTGAAACTTGCATGCAATAAACCTCGTCTCAAGCCATATGACACGCCTTGAGTTCTTCTTATTAGTTAAGTAAAAATTAAATAAAAGTAAAATGAACTAATTATTTGTAAATATGGTGCGAAAGGAGAGACTCGAACTCTCACATCCTAAGATACTGGTACCTAAAACCAGCGCGTCTACCAATTCCGCCACTCTCGCAAAAAGAAAACGATTATACAGTGCATTTTGATACTTGTATAACCTGAATAAAGAAAAAAAGCATAATAACTTAAATCTTTAATTTATTTATAAAAAAAAACTCTGGGGTGGGTAATGGGACTCGAACCCACGACGACCGGCATCACAAGCCGGGGCTCTACCAACTGAGCTATACCCACCATAAAACACGGCAAACCATACAATGGCGCGCCTGGCAGGACTCGAACCTGCAACCTACGGCTTAGAAGGCCGTTGCTCTATCCAGTTGAGCTACAGGCGCAATTTAAGTCCACCACATACATCTTATTCAATACTGTAAATGGTCGGGGTAGAGAGATTCGAACTCCCGACATCCTGCACCCAAAGCAGGCGCGCTACCAGACTGCGCTATACCCCGACAAGTACCACCATATAATCTATATAGTAACTACCAAAACAACAGAGCGCGAATAATACGCATCAAAACCACCCTCGTCAACCCAATATCTATAGATATTTTTAAACCTAGAAAAAATATGCATATTACCGTGCAATAATCTAACTACAAAAACCAAAACACACCCTTAGTCTTTTTATCACACTACAACCAATTCCCCTCATAACCACGACAAAGATCTCTAAGCTACTTTAATTTTTAAATTTTTAAAAACCAATAACACACCGAACAAATATAAGAAATTTATGCCCTTAAACAATACATAAACTAAAATTACAGGAAAAAAGAAATATACAGAAATACCTTCTACAATTTAACGGAAAGATGCTTTTAACCAGTCATAACTTGGCAATCTGGCTTTTTAACTCTTGCAATATTGCTTAAAAACAAGCCTAATTTACAAAAATTAGTACTCTAAAATTCTTATTGGATACCAAATATGTCAGCTCAAATTATTGATGGAAACAAAGTCTCAGCAGAAGTGAGGAGCGAATTAAAGGCAGCAATAGATACAAGAAACTCCCAAGGAAAACGCCCTCCAGGACTTGCCGTGATTCTTGTTGGTAACGACCCTGCTTCTGAAGTTTACGTTGGCCACAAGCGCAGAGCTTGTACAGAGATTGGCATATACTCACGCTCATACGACCTACCCGAGGAAACAACTCATAATGAGCTTGTTTCTTTAATTGACCAGTTAAATAAAGACCATTTTATTGATGGAATTCTTGTCCAACTCCCATTACCCAATCATCTGGATGCCTCACTCATCATAGAACGAATTGATCCAAGCAAAGATGTTGATGGTTTTCACCCAGTAAATGTTGGGCGATTAGCATTACGTATCCCTGGCCTTAGACCGTGCACACCCTATGGAATAATAAGGCTACTTGAATCAATTAACATAAAACCTATCGGCCTAAATGCCGTCATTGTTGGAGCATCAAATATTGTTGGAAGACCAATGATGCTAGAACTTTTATTACAAGGTGCAACCGTTACTATTTGTCATAGATTCACTAAAAATACCCAAGAACTAGTATCACAGGCTGATCTTGTTGTTGTTGCTGTCGGCAAAACAGGACTAATTAAAGGTGAGTGGATTAAACCAGGCGCCATTGTTATTGATGTTGGCGTCAATCGACTGAAAGATGGCACTCTTGCTGGTGACGTTGAATACGAAGCAGCAGCAGAAAGAGCCTCATGGATCACACCTGTTCCCGGTGGCGTTGGCCCAATGACAGTAGCGATGCTAATGCAAAATACATTAATGGCTTGTCAAAAGCATCAATTCTGATTTACTGCCATTTTTCTAAATACTATTACTTTATACTTTAAGACCTTTGTACTTAGAAGAATACAGCAACCAACTCTATCGTTTTTCGACTCGACTAAATACAGCTATCTTTCTTTAATTTCTAAGTTACTGCTTAACAAAGTTGTGCATCAACACAAAAGAACAATTAATATACACACTTTGTATAACATAACTCATAAGCACAATACATGGAATTCACACTCAAACACTCGGATAAATCAAATGACAATCTTGCCAGAAGAGGCGAACTAACATTCCCAAGAGGAACCGTTCAAACACCTGCATTTATGCCCGTAGGGACCTATGGAACAGTAAAGTCAATGAAACCCGAAGAAATTAAAGACCTCGGGGCAGAAATAATACTCGGCAATACTTTTCATTTAATGTTGCGACCCGGCACAGGTATTATTGAAAAACACGGAGACTTACATGACTTCATGCATTGGGACAAACCAATTCTAACTGACTCAGGTGGATTTCAGGTATTTTCACTTGCCAAAATGCGCAAGATTACTGAAGAAGGCGTTCACTTTAGATCTCCAGTCAATGGTGATAAAGTTTTGCTTTCACCCGAAGTCTCAATGAATATTCAGCATAAACTAGGATCGGATATTGTAATGATATTTGATGAATGCACTCCTTACCCTGCTGGTCTATCAGAAGCACGCGAATCAATGGAGTTGTCTTTACGCTGGGCCAAACGCAGCAAAGAAGCACACGCAGAAAATCCATCAGCATTATTCGGCATTGTACAAGGAGGCATGCACGCCGAACTTAGAACGACTTCTGCCCAAGAACTGCAAAACATCGGATTTGATGGCTATGCCATTGGTGGACTTTCTGTTGGCGAACCCAAAGATGAGCGAGATCATGTACTTGAGGTAACCACCCCCCTACTTCCCACCAATAAACCAAGATACTTAATGGGCGTAGGAAAACCAGAAGATATTGTGGAATCCGTTAGACGTGGTGTTGATATGTTTGATTGCGTCATCCCGACTAGAAATGCTCGTAATGGATTTCTTTTTACCCGCTTCGGCGAGTTAAAACTTCGCAATAGCAAACATCAGGATGACACTAGCCCTATTGATTCAGAATGTGGATGCTACACCTGCCAAAACTATTCTCGCTCTTATTTACGCCATTTAGACAAGTGCAAAGAGATGCTTGGCGCTCACCTTAATACCATTCACAATCTTTATTACTATCAAGAGCTAATGCGAGGTATTCGAACTGCCATTGAAAATGATAGTTTTAATGAGTTTGCCACTGAATTTTATGCCTTAAGAGAAAATAATGAGCACACATAAGTACAATTACTTTAGTTAGCAATAGAAGGCCTTGCAAAACCACCTGTGCGAGCCAATTTCTGCGGTGTTCAAAATGCTCATTTACTCCATGTAACTCCGCTTTCTGTGTGCCGTGCGCCTTGAAATTGACACGCTCGATGGTTTATCAAAGCCTTCCAATAATAAAAGCCACCCCCCCACCTTTCAGGCAGTTTTTTTACAAAATATATGTAAACAAAAAAGCCGCGAGATTCGCGGCTTTTTTGTTTACTGGAACTAAGTAATAGTTACATTACACCCAGCTTCTCCAGCGTATCGATAGTTAGACCACCTGTCGCAAGTCCATTTGCTTTTTGGAACTTCTCTACAGCAGACATACTACCACGACCCATAGCCCCATCTACAGGACCATTGTAAACACCTGCATCTTTAAGTGCTTTCTGAATTCTCTTATTAATATCAGGCCCCATATTGGTCTTACAAAGAACTCGACGCCACTCTAAACGCTCGCTAGAAACTTTTGCACGTTTCTCTACAGTGTTGTACTTAGCAGGAATAATGGTACGAACTTCTTCAGCTTCTGTAGCCACATTACTCACTTTAATTAACTTAGTAACAGGCTCTACTTTCTCCTCTTCGATCACCGGTGGAGTATCAATAACTAGCCTCTTAACCTTAGTAAATTTCGCTGGAATCTCTTTAAGACAAATTTGGTTTCCAGTGTAAGTACCTTCACCAGCAACTGCTGCACCTCTCCATGTAAAGTTTGCATCAGATACTTTGTTTATTAGGGTTACCTTCTTATACTCAGCAGGAATCTTAACCTTATCAATCGTTGCATCACTTACAAGTTTAGAAACCTTCACACCCTTAGTTTCTTCTGGAATCTCAACCAAATCGATTGCTGCAGGATTTTTCAGTACAGTTTTCTTAATAATCTTATACTTAGCAGGAACTTGAATCAAACACAGAATCTCACCTGTTGAGTTATCAATTTTAGTAATCGGACCATCACCTTTTTTCCATACAGCTTTAGCTGGCTCAATTTCAATTTTCTCTTCGATAGTCTCGTATTCAGCAGGCTTATATACTTTTTTCTTACTTGCTTGTTTAACAACAACAGTCTCTTCTGTTTCTTCAAACTGAGCATCTGCAACTTTAATTTCTTCGTACTCTTCTTTAACTAGTACCTCTTTTTCAGTTTTTTCGTATTTAGCAGGCACGTAGTATTCTCTAAAACACTCTCCAATAGCTGCGCTAGAAATATCAATACTATTAGTTTTAGCTGCTGCTAATAATGCAGGGCTCGCGGGAATACCTTTCTTATCAAGGCTAGTTACCCACTCTGTACTTGCTTTAGAAACCTCAACTTCTTCAATTTTTTCACGAAATTTAGCAGGAATAACTTTAACTTTTGTGAAACCTTCTTTAGCAACCACTGACTTTTCAGCAATGTCAAAAACTGCTGGTTTAACCTCAACCTTTTCAGATTCTGGCTTAATTAATACCTTTTCAGTTTTGATTTCGTATTGTGCCGGTACAATTACCTTTGCATAACACTCACCTGGTTTAGCATCAGGTAATGTATTTGTAGCATCAACTCTGTCTGTTTGAACTCCGTCATGCGAAGCAGCCATTGTCTGTGTAGCAGGTAGCAAAAGCGCCAATACGGCTGCTGAAGCAAAAGTTTTAGTGAACATTTGAAACTCCTTAATTTTTTTAACTTTGATGGTTACAAGTTATTCTTAGCCTTAAGCCCACAATATATTTTCCGAGCCGAATAACAGATAGAGAGAAGGATAATCCATTAGTCACTAATGAGCAACCGTCTATCCAATTATACGTTACTCAAATACAGCTATTTCCATTTGTTTTCTTTACCGTTTTACTCAACACTTGATTAATATGAATTCAATCATTTTAAATACCAGTAAACCCTAAAGGAAAGCATATGATTTACTCCAATCGAGCAACAGAAGGCTTTGATAAACCTACCGAGCGTGTCAATTTCGAGGTGTACGACGCACAGAAAACGGAATTTATACAGAGTAAATGAGTATTTCGAGCACTGTGCAACGCAGAAATCATCTCGTACAGGTAATTTTGCAAAGCCTTCTAACAATATAAGACCTTTGCATAAAGAGCATACTAAGAGAAAAATGAACGTGATTTTTCAGTTTTTCTAAAACAAGGGTAACAGAAGGGCTATTGACCAAATTTTTATGAGGAAAAAGCTGGGGAATTTAAGCTATTTTTGTCCTACATATCTCTTCATACAAAGGTTTCAACATATAGATACTTATCAATAAGTTATACAGTATCCATACCCTAACAACTCATAAATTAACGAAACAAGGAAACAGGCACAACTGATAATAAACCTCTAACATTAAGGTAACCTGCGATACTCACTAGGATAGCCCCTAATGCTGTACCAATAAGAATCAACCCCATATTCAATTGTGGCGTTAATTCAAAGAGCTGGTATGCCGCTATATTTCCTGCAACTAACGCCAGTACGGCAGCCAAAAAACCAGCTAACCCACCAATCATGGCGAACTCTAGAATAAGGCTTCTACGTAAATAAGTGCTATTTGCACCAAGTGACTTTAGTATGGCAATCTCTTTTCTACGTATTGTTTTTTGTGACTGTAAAGCAGCAAAAAGAACAACCACTCCTGCGACTAATGTAAATAAGAATATTGCCTGCACCGCGAAAGCCGCTTTGTTAATCAGCTCTCTCACCTGAGTTAATATTGCACTGATATCAATATCTGTCACACTTGGAAATTTCTTGATTAAATTTGCTAATAGTTCTGGTTTACTTTTATCAACGTAAATACTGGTAATAAATGTTTTAGGGTAATCCTTAAATGCCTGCGGTGCTGCCAAGACAAAAAAGTTAGGCTTCATAGTATCCCACTGAACAGTACGAAGACTCGTTACTGTTTCAACTAATTGCTGGCCAGCAATATCAAAGGTCAATTTATCTCCCATGCCCACGCCCAGTGTTTCAGCAATGTCTTCTTCCATAGAAAAGCCTGCTTGAGTATCTTTTTCAAACCATTTTCCTGCGGTGATAATATTACCTTCTGGCATATCTTTACTCGCAGATAAATTAAACTCCCGAATTAACAACCGCTGCGCACGTTGATTTTCTTTATATTGCAAATCATCTGGAGATACAGGCTTATTATTTATTTCGACTAATCGTCCCCGAACCATTGGATAAATAGGAGCCTTCGTGTTTTCCTTGGCAAGCAAGGATTTTAATGGTCCTACTTCATCAGGTTGAATATTAATCAAAAAATGATTAGGCGCACCTTCAGGAAGGCTCGCCTGCCAACGGTCTATTAAATCACTACGTAACGTCGTCAGTAATAACAAACTAAATAAACCCACACCAAATACTACGACCATTAAAGCCATTCGGTGATTTGCTTTAGGCAGATGCCAACGCTCACCCAGTTTACGTATTAGCTTCAACATCACTAATGCAGATACCCAGAAAATAGCCAATGCTATAACGATAGCAATAAGCAAATAAAGGCTTAGCGTTATATCGGCTGTTTGCAGCCACATTAAACCCAATATAGAAAGCGTCAAACTGATAAATGGTAACAACAATGGCGCTTTTGAAACACTACTAGCACGCTGAAGTATTTGTACGGGCATTGTTTTTACTAGTTGCAATAGGTGTGGCACAGAAAAACCGACAATCAATATCTGTGCCGTTAATAAACCAATCCAAACAGGCATCCATCTTGGGCTAGGTAATTCCTGACCAATAAAGTCCTGCAAATAGTCAGCCAAAAAGAATTGAATAAAATACCCAAATATAGAACCCATGACTCCCGCTATCAATGCAACAATCAGTAGTTGTAATAAATAATATTGAGTCACTCGCCAACGTGAAGCACCCATTGTCTTAAGTACAGCAACCGCCGACGTTTCATGCTTTGTTAAACTATAACTACTTAGTGCTATTCCAGCGCCTGCTAAAATAACACTCAACAACGCCGCCATTTTTAAAAACCGCTGTCCACGCTGCAAGGCTTGCTGCACGGCTGGCATACCATCTTCTAGTGTTCGAAGCCGCTCATTATGTTTTAACTTAGGCTTAAGCCAGTGACGAAATGATTTAATCTGCTGTTCATCCCCAGCAAATAGTAAACTGTAACTTGCACGGCTTGCGCCCGTTAATAGCCCTGTTTCAGGTAATTGATTCAAAGGCATAACAAGAGTAGGTGCAAATTGAAAAGCATTACTTGCCTGATCTGGCATTTTATTAATAATGTGTGTGAGTATTTTTTTACTTTGTCCCAATTGAACAGCAGTACCCGCTTTAACTCCCAAGGAAACAAAAAGCCTGTTGCCTGCAATGATTTCATTTTCAGCCAATGAATTGATGTGAATCTCTTTAGCCACCCCCCCACTTATAGCACTTATTTCTATTGCACCATACAAAGGATATTTATTGGATACTGCTTTCACTTGAGCTAATTGAATTTTTTCACCGTGAGAAACCATACTAGGAAATGTAATGGTACTGGCGGTATTTAAACCTCTTTTCTCTGCTTCTGTTATATAGGATTGATCAATGGGTCTGGTTGATACAACAACCATATCGCCACCTAATAATTGTATAGCCTGAGCATTCATTGCACGATCTGCTCGGTCTGTAAAAAAACCAACCGAGGTAACAGCAACGACAGCTATAAGTAATGCCAGAAACAGCAGTCGTGTTTCTGCAAGTCGCCAAAAGCGTTTAATCTGAATAAAAAACTGCTGAATAAAAGTCGTCATATTATGCCATCATTGAGTTGCGATTCTTTTTTCTCTCTTACAATACCAGCGTGCCACCGACTAACTTATAATGTGTCTGGCACTTCTCTGCCAAATCATCATCATGCGTCACCAATACCAGTGTGGTATTGCTTTCCTGCTGCATTGCAAAGAGCAATTCAATAATTTCATCTCCCGTTTGATTATCAAGATTACCTGTTGGTTCATCAGCAAATAACACCAAGGGCTTTGTCACAAAGGCTCTTGCAAGGGCCACTCGTTGTTGCTCACCACCAGATAATTGAGTCGGCAAATGAGTCAAACGCTCCCCCAAACCTACCTGATTTAGAGCCTCACTCGCATACTGCCGAATTTTAGAGAGTTTCAAACCAGATTGTCTATCCAACTCTAATGGCAACATAACGTTTTCAAGTGCTGTTAGATTATCCATCAAATGAAATGACTGAAAGACAAAGCCAACCTTACCCAAACGTAATTCTGAACGCTGATCTTCACTAAGCTCGGTTAAGCCCTGACCAAGCAGACTCACCTTGCCTTCAGAAGGGACATCCAAACCTGCCAGCAAACCTAAAAGGGTTGTCTTACCCGAACCAGATGTACCTGTAATAGCAACTGATTCACCTTGTTCAACAACCAAGGTGATATTATTCAGGATATGTAATTTTTCACCGGTTGAAACGGGTAAATTTTTACTTAAATTTTGTGATTCAATTACAATGGAATTATTTGGCATTTAAACGGTCAGTGATTAAGGAAGAATAGAACTATTAACTATGGGTTTCATATTGAACATTTTCAAGCTAACGCAAGGCACTTTTCTCTTAGCAATAACACTTTTTAGTAACATTTATAGTAATGTTGCTTTTGCTGAACAAAAAATTCTAATTTGGGGCGACAGCCTCAGTGCAGCTTACGGAATACCCTTAGAAAAAGGCTGGGTAAACCTGATGCGAGCGGAACTTGGCGAAGAAATTACAGTCATCAATGGCAGTATTAGCGGAGAAACAACACAAGGTGGAAGAACACGTTTAGCAAAAGCACTAAAAAAGTATACGCCCACGCTTGTTGTTTTTGAACTGGGTGCAAATGATGGCTTAAGAGGTATTCCTCCAAACGTAACTAAAATTAATTTGGAGGCAATGATCAATACAGCGCAGCATGCTAACGCTAAGGTTGTTTTATTTGGAATGAAAATCCCGCCAAACTATGGTGCTGCCTATTCAGAAAAATTTGAAGCGATATTTACAGATTTAGCAGAGCAATACAAACTGCCATTTATTCCTTTCTTTCTCGAAGATATTGCCGAGAAATTTGACTATCTACAAGCAGATGAGCTACACCCCACTGTTTCGGCACAGCCCATCTTATTGAAAAGAGTACTGCCCACGATAAAAGAAGCACTCCCTTCAGATTAAGTGAGACCGCTCACATTAAACTTTAAGAAGGCTTGCTAACTTGAAACTCTTACTGAGGCGGTATCGTCGTTAAACCTAACGTTACCCAAGCTTGCATGCCACCGCGATACCACTTGATTTTATTTGCGGGATAACCTTTTTTAACTAATGATCTAATGTTTATTGTCGATTGAGGGCACCATGGGCCATTACAGAACAAAACCAATGTCTTGGCATCAGTAAAATCCAATTCATCATCACTCCCTTTTACCCCAAACAACTCTTTCATCACATCGACAGCTGTTAGCGCATCTTCAGAATCTTCCCATACATCTTCACCTGCAACACTCAACTTTGTCCAAGGAATATTTATAGAGCCGGGGATTGTTCCTCGTAAAACCCAATCATTTGTTCTGGAATCTATAACAACAACCGAATTGTCAGTAGACGCTTGTTTTAAATAATCAAGCACCTCTAATTCAGCAATGGTTTCAACACCTGGTGCTGCGACATTGGGTTGAATACAAAATGGAGGGCAAGAACGTGATGTTTTTGCATACAACTTAGGGATTGTATGTCCTTTATCTTGATCTCTTTGAATAGTAACTCTATTCCCTAGGTGAACTACTTCTACAGCATCCAGTGTGGGTGATATTTTTACATTCACAGAATCATCAGCAATAACTGAAAGTGAGATGAGGGAAGCCATTAAAGCTCCCGATAATATTGAAACTAGCTTAATTTTCATAATGCACTATCTCTCCGTTAAACCAAAATACTAACTAATAGAAGGCTTTGATAAACCTGCGAGTGTGTCAACTTCAAGGCGCACGGCGTACAGAAAGCGGAGTTTACACAGAGTAAATGAGCATTTTAAGCACCGCACAGATGGTTTTGCAAAGCCTTCTAATACATGCAAGTATAGTAGAGAGACTAACCTCATTGAGTAATCATCCGCTAACTATTTTTATTCTGCAAAATAAAAAAGGGGGGGGAAGCAATATTCGTAAAACTAGCGAGAAAATACTTTCTCTTGTTGAGTTACTGGGCAAACAAATGACAAATAGACTGCACTCAATTGCAGGTCATTTTTACAATCTAATGAATCTTTATCTGTCTCTTTTGATGATTCAAGCCCCGAACCATATAGCCTATCACCAACAACAGGAAAACCCACTCCTGAAAGATGCTTTCTTATTTGATGCTTTCTGCCCGTTTCAATCGTCACCCCCAGCAAAGTACGATTATTTATCTCATCAACCTTTAAAACAGTGACATGAGATATAGACTTTTTTCCATCTATCTCATTATCAATCGTTATAAAACCATTATCCGCTATATCTAAAAAGTGACCCTCAACCAAAACCTGATAGCGTTTAATTATTTTTCTTTGCTCAAACAGTTGTCCAAACTGAGCAGCAACTGTCTTTTTATGTGCAAGAATAATTAAGCCATTGGCAGCACGATCCAAGCGATGTACCACAAATGCCACACGCTCTGGTATCAATATTTTCTCAGCCCAGCGTTGAATCGTACAATGATCGCCCCATTTAGAACCTTGAGAAAACATCCCTGAGGGTTTATCCCAAACACTATAATCACCTTCATCACTAATTAAAGTGGCAGGTTTTGGGCGTTGCTGAAGAACACTTTCATTATAATAAAAATGTAAAATATCCCCTGCACTAACAGTTTTTTTTGCTCGCCGAAGCCGTGTTACTGGCTTATTTTTCTGTTCCAACCAAACACAACCTTGTTGCATGACTGTTTTAATTTTTTGACGAGACAAACCTGATGCTTCGGCAAGATAATCCAATGCCATTTTATCGTGAGTCGTAACCTCAATATGAAATTCTTGTTTATGGTTATTAATCGTCATCATTTGATGATTTTTATTCATTAATTTAATTAAGTGAGACCCTTAGAAAGACAAGATAATAACTGCCTGCACCCCGTGCTTTGGCAGTTATTATCAATATTTTTATTATTTTTCAGCCTCAGATTTCAAGAGACTATAATCTAACTCCTTCCACAGAAAGAATCATTTCAACATTCGCTGACTTAGGTCCAAGATTTTTTTTGATTCCAAAATCAGCCATTTTAAACTTGGTACGTCCTTCAAAACCTGCACGGTAACCACCCCACGGATCCTTACCTTCACCAATTTTTTCAACCATAATATCGACAGGCTTAGTTACTCCATTTAAGGTTAAATTACCTTTTAAATGCTTACCATCAAAGCTCGTGCTTTTGAATATTGCCTCTGGGAATTTATCCGTATTAAGGAAGTCATCACTACGAAGATGCTTATCACGCTCTGCATGATTAGTGTCCACGCTGGTTGTATCAATCGTTACAGAGACTTTTGCTTTTTCTGGCTCTGCAGCATCGTAGCTAAACGTACCATCAAAGTTATTAAAGCGTCCGTATAACCAGCTATAACCTAAATGCTGAACTCTAAACTGCACAAACTGATGAGCTCCTTTTTTATCAAACGCATAATCTGCTGCTTGTGCAGATAACGTCCCCACAAGTAAACCCAGCGCTAATACTGATGATGCTATTGTTTTTAATTTCATACGTCCACCCTCTCGTTAATGATTAACAAATCTTATTGTTACTTCTCTAATTTTGAGACCTTACACAAAAGAATAAGATCTCATTTTATTGCTCTTTTAATACTCACTCTTTGAGACCCAACATTCTCTTTAAGGTTCGATCTTTCATAAAAAAATGATGAGCTAATGCGGCCAATGCATGGGCTGCAACCAACAATATAAACCCCAAACCTAAATACTCATGTACGACGCCAGCTAATTCTCCACGGTCTTTATCATTGGCTAATAGTGCAGGTATTTCAAAAAGACCAAATACTTCAATACCTTGCCCTTTTGCCGTTGAAATCAAATAACCACTAATAACAAGGATAAAAACCAGTAAATAAAAAATATAATGTACCGCTGAGGCCATCATATTCATACTTACAGTACTGGGATCTACGTGACGGGGCTTAACCTGAAATACATTCCAGAATATACGAACCAGCATAAATACACCTATAATCAAACCCACACTTTTATGAATATCTGGTGCATCTTTATACCACTTGCTGTAGTAGTCCAAATCCACCATCCAGTCACCAACAAAGTACATTGCAATCAATGTAACTGCCATTAGCCAATGCAGGATAATAGACACCCAGCCATAACTTTCTTTGGTATTTAGTAAATTTGACATCTAGAATATTTTATCCTTTAAATAAACGCGTTATACACTCGCATAATACCGTAAGCACTGCATTAATTACTCAAAGTATTCAACTAACAGCACTACGACCTTTCTCGTTACCGTAACTATAATCACTGCTGTCCCATTAACTCAAAAAAGTAAGTACCTGATTCCAGATATTGATAAAATTGCTTTGATACAAGTGATTAAATCAAAAAAGAATCAGGCATAACACATCATAATACAGTCTTCTCACAAATCCTAAATTTGTTCCGAGACATGAAGTTAAGCAGCTTACTAAGGCGCATCATCAAGGACGATTATTCAGAACTGTCTCAAGATAACCACATCATGTTAGCAGCTTGAGTTATTCTTTAAACAAATCAAATAAGACTTTTTTGAAGGTTTACAAAACAACAGCATAAGCGCAATATATAAATCACGGAATCAACTAAGCATTTAGGGGGATCGTATGGAAGCAGATTTTTGGCACGAAAGGTGGAGCAAGAATGACATTGGATTTCATGAAAAAGAAGTCAATCCACTATTAGTCCAACATATTAATGACCTAAAACTACCAAAGGGAAGTCGGATATTTTTACCCTTATGTGGAAAAACGAGGGACATTGCTTGGCTACACAGTCAGGGGTATGACATTGTTGGAATAGAACTCAACGAACAAGCGATTAAACAATTATTTGAGGATCTGCTAGGAGATCAGAAAATTCAGCCACAAATAACGCAAATCGATGAGCTGACTTTATATGCAGTTGAAAATATTGAAATCTACCATGGTGATTTTTTCAAGTTAAGCAAACAACAGCTAGGACAGATTGATGCTGTTTATGACCGTGCATCACTCGTAGCATTACCCGATATAATGCGAACAAAATATGCTCAACACCTTATAGAAATTACAGCAGGAATTCCCCAGTTATTGATTACATTGGAGTACGATCAAAGCGTGATAAACGGTCCTCCTTTTTCTATCTCGATGCCAATGCTTAAAAGCTATTACCACACTGATTTTATTATTACAGAACTCAATAGAATCAAAGAGGAAGAAAAGCTAAAAGGCAAGGTGGAAGCAAATAGTGTAGTTTGGCATTTAATACCTAGAACTTAAAACGAGACTATAATCTCATCTCAACTGAGCATCTACCTCACAACCCTGTAAGGTAGATACTTGTAAACAATCAATACACTACTCAAGCAAGCTCACTATCATCGTCTTACTATTTTTAGTAAATAGAAGCTATATCAAAAATTAATTATCGCTGAAAATAGTAGTCATACTTTTTTTGTAAGTTACTCGTAAATTTCCATGCCTCATTGTAAGACAGGCCGCTATTTTCAGGAATCACAACTTTGATATAAAGATTCTTTTTATGCTTCTTTTTTAGTGCCTCTAATGACTTTGCTAATTCTTGACGAGTCACTGTTTTGTAACTACCGCTTGGACTAGATTTAAATCGAATCACCCTCTTCCCACCTATTTTCTTATACGTAACACTGGCAATGTATTTACCCTTAGAAGAACGCGCGGGGCGTAATAACTTTTGATATTTACTATCCAAAGTATCGTACTCACCCTGTAAACTTCTAAGTTGACTATCCCCTTCTTTTTGCTTTTCTTTAAGAGCCACAATCTGCTCTTCTTTCACTTTCAATAATTTTCTTGATTCTTCAGCAATGCTCGCTAGCTTGGTTAATTCATTTGTTTTTTCATTCAATTTCTGTAGTAGCGTTTGCTCTACTTCTCCCTGTTCTTTCTTCTTGGTTTGCACCTCTTTAAGGCGACCTTGAAGAGCCGCTGATTGCTCCTGTAGCGCTTTAGAAGTTTCCCGCTCCTTCTCTAGCGCCTTATTTGCACTTTCCATATCAGTAGTTAATGAATGATATTTATCATCAAGACTATCATGGTCACTCTGTAAAGATTTCAGTGACTTTTCACTTGCCAATAACTTTTCACTTAATACTTTTTCTTGATCTAAAGTAACCGCAATCTTTTCTTTTTGTACATCAATAATCTCAGTCAGTTTCTGATTTTCCTCTACAGAATGAGATAAATCTTTTTTCAACGTAGCAATTAATGACTCATTTTGTGTATTAACATCCTCACTACTTAACAGTTTTTCCTGCGAAAGTTTTAGTGCATCTTGCGCCTCTACTAGAGCACTTTTCGTTGCTTTATTTTCAGCCGTTAATGTTTTTAGCTGTGTTTCAGTTTTAGTGAGTAGACTGGATTTATCTGCAAGATTTTGTTCGACACTACTGAGTTCTTGTTTAGTTTCTACAAAGCGAGACTTCTCAACCTCATATTGCTTATGCAGTGTCTCCAGCTGCTTCTCCAATGACGTAAGTTTTGTCGCTAGGGTTTGATTCTTTTCTTGCCTATTTTTTGCTAAATCTGAGGCTATATGCTGCGCATTAATGCTTGCTTTTAATTCAGAAATCAGTGTCCAGTTATTGAGAATAACAGCAACTGTCACCAGTAGAAAAACCATCACAATAACCATCATAACATCGGTAAATGATGGCCAAAAGCTCTCCTCATTAACATGATGGTTTTCTAAATGTGTATTTGATCCAGGGTAACGGTAATTCATCGATGTTTCCCTATTAGGTTGTTAGGTCTGTAGCTTTATTATCACCATCTACCTTTTGCCCCATACCTGTAACAGGTTCATTTTGCTCAGCTGACTTATCTGTATCATATTCAGGCTCAGACAAATGAAAACCTTTTCGAATCAGGTCTTTAATATCATCGATACCAGAATGACTTATCTGCCCGTGTAAATCATTAACAGCTTGTTGCAGAGTATCCCCCGCAAGGATAAACCGGTCTTCAACCATAAGTAACTTTTCTGCTGCCTGATTCAGAGCATTGGTTAATTCTGACACTTTATTAATCAGGCTTTCTTCTGTGTGCGAAACACTCGGAATCAAATACATGCCAGTCATATCTTCAACTTGGGTTAATAGCTGAATACGCGCATCATTTAAACGAAGATAAAAGTAAGCAAACACGAAGAAACATACAATTGCAGTGATGGTAGAACTGAGTGCAGAAGACATGCCACTGATAATAGTGCCCATTTCCTTCACCCCTTCAGGTGAATTAAGTAAACCAGACGCACCAATAAGCGCCATCGACAACGAAACAACCGTACCGAATACACCTGCCAGTATTAAGGTACTGTGGACAAATCGGATTAATGTTAAACGTGAATTTTCGTAAGCATTCGCACTGGATGCTAACGCTTCCTGATTGATTGGCGAACCCTGCTTTGCCAACCAGTGAATACTATTATAGCGATTAACAGCGAGAGAATTCTGTTGTAGCCTTGCAACGGGGTCTTGAGCATTTTCTTTTAAATACTCAATCAACTGAAGCAGAACTCCCTGCTCGTTTATATAACGAAAAAGGACCAACACAATTCTTAACATACCGACAAAAAACAAAGCAAAGATAATCGCATTGATAATCATGCCAGTTTTACTAATCTCCCCGGATATGTACATTCCGACGATTGTGTCTTTTTTATAAAAAATTAATAGTGCAAAAGTAATTAAAAAAATCACAATTTGGATTAACGTACTCTTTGCACTGCTTTTACCAACATTCATTGCTTGCCCTTCCTTGGAATCAAAGCATTCGACTAGCGGCTATGATGACATGCCATGACAAATTGCTCAAATATTAGTCACTCTATTTTTAAAGAGAGTGTTTTGATGAATAGAGACCTTTGCACGAAGAGACATAATGAGAAAAATACATACGGTTTCCCAGCTTTAATCTCAACGTATCAGCCAAGCCAAGTCAGTATTTCATCGGGATATTCAATAACACCATTGGCTCCCCACGTAACAGGGGTTTGTGAGTCATCAATATAGCCATAACTTGCTATCAGGGTTTGCATATTGGCGCGATTACCTGCCTCGATATCACGTTCAGCATCGCCAACATAAATACATTCTGTCGCCAGACTGCCGCATTGATTAGCCGCAAGATAAAGAGGAGCTGGATCAGGCTTCCTTTTAGGAATTGTATCACCTGAAATAATGCTACAAGCCCTTTGTGATAATTCTAATTGTTCCAACAATGGGTTCGTCAAGAAAGCGGGTTTATTCGTCACAACTCCCCAACGAATATCATTTTCTTCAAGAAAATGTAACACTTCATCCATTCCTTTAAACAGTTTTGTATCCAGACACAAATTTCTCTCGTATAAAGACAGGAAGCGTAGGCGGCGACGTTCGAATGCTTCTGGGTCTTGTTGTTCACCAAAACCCAAAGTAACCATCGCAACCGACCCATGTGAAACGAAGTTTCTACAATATTCAGTAGTCAGTGGTGCTTTATCCTCTTCTGCTAAAAGAAGATTAAGTGCATGTGTCATATCTGGCGCGGTATCTAATAAGGTACCGTCCAAGTCAAATAGTACACTGGATATTTTTGAACTCTTGTCTAATTTAGCCATCTAACTCGCGAACCATTTAAATTTAAAATTGAATATGTACTAAAAGAGGAAATTGTCTGTGATACGACTTTCATTAGCAAATAAAAAATTGGGAACAAGGCACACTAGCGCATTAAAAAGCCTGTTATTTGGCTTAATTCTAGGGCTATCCTTGTCAACAGGCAGTGCCTTAGCATTTTTTGACATCCACGGTAAAAAAGATGATATCAATAACCACACAGGCAAAAACAAGTGGACCATTGTTGAAATATGGGAATCGAACTGTGTAGCTTGTAGAGCTCATATGCCTGAAATGGTTGAATTTGATGGCAAACTTAAAAATGCACGTCTCCTTAGCATCTCTCTGGATGGTTTAAGAGGTATTGAAGATGCTGAAGACTTTATTGCTGAATTTGATATAAAGTTTCCTACTATCATTACAAACTATGTCGAAATGAATATCTGGATGGAACAAAATGTTGGAGAGTCCCTACGAGGAACACCCACTTTCATCTTATTTGATCCCGCAGGAAAACTTGTCGCAGCACAACCAGGGATTGTATCTACTGCCTCATTAGAAAACTTCATAACACAGAATTCTACTAAAGCTACACCAGTTGTAGCCCAAGAGAATGAAAGTCAAAACAAATAAGTCACCCAATAGACAAATATTATTAGAGGCCTTTACATGAAGAGCAGGGAGAAAGAAAAATGAGTATAATTTTCCAGATTTTTTCTAAAAATAAGGCTAGTATCAGAGCTGTTGGTCACATTTTTAGGAGAAATCTGGAAAATACACGCCATTTTTTGTCCATAATATATCTTCGTGCAAAGGTCTCACCCTATCATGTACATTGAAGGAGTTCATAATGGCCCCCAATGAGCAAAAGAAGGCTTTGATAAACCTTACCGAGCATGTCAATTTCAAGGCACATAGAAAGTGGAGTTTATACGGAGTAAATGAGTATTTCGAGCACCGTGCAACACAAAAATTGGCTCGCGTAGGTAGTTTACAAAGCCTTGCAAAAGTTAATTTGTGCTGATTCGGATATATGAATAAAACTGTTTAGCCCTTTAAATAACCCATAAAACACCCTATATTTTCTCGTTTTACTTGGAGATTCTTCATGCGTTTTTTCTGCCTACCTCTTCTCATCGCTCAACTACTCTTTTCAGGTACTGCCTTTTCAACAGAAAAACAAACCCTAACGGTTTATACCTACGACTCATTTACGAGTGACTGGGGGCCGGGGCCTAAAGTCAAAGAAGCCTTTGAAAAAATATGTAACTGTACATTAAAGTATGTCGCCTTAGAAGATGGCGTTTCCTTACTAAGCCGACTAAAACTCGAAGGTAAGCATACCAAGGCTGATATTGTTTTGGGATTAGATACCAACTTAATGGCAAACGCAGAAGCAAGCGGCTATTTCGCAGCACATAAAATGACGCTGGACAAACTAACACTCCCTAAAAAATGGACAAATACCCATTTTATTCCTTACGACTTTGGTTACTTTGCTTTTGTTTACAATAAAGATAAATTAAAAAAACCACCAACAAGCCTGAAAGCACTGATCGAAAATCCCGATTCACCTAAAATATTAATTCAGGATCCCAGAACCAGTACCCCAGGCTTAGGATTATTACTCTGGGTAAAAAAAATCTATGGCGATAAAGCAGCAGAAGCATGGCAAAAACTTGCCCCCCGTATTGTCACAGTCAGCAAGGGCTGGAGTGAAGCCTATGGATTATTCTTAAAAGGTGAAGCACCATTGGTATTAAGTTATACGACTTCTCCTGCGTACCATATTATTGCTGAAAAAAAGAATAATTTTGCTGCGGCTAAATTTTCAGACGGTCATTACCAGCAAATTGAAGTAGCGGGAATGATTGACTCAAGTAAAAATAAAAAGCTGGCAAAGAAGTTTCTAAACTTCATTCAAGGGGAAACCTTTCAGAAAATTATTCCAACAACAAACTGGATGTATCCTGCAGCATTAGAAAAAACAGAATTACCAGAAGCTTTCAATACACTCATTGACCCTGAGCCAGCACTTATTTTCTCCAGTGACGAAGTTAATAAAAACCGTAAAGCGTGGGTTGGCGAATGGCTAGATGCATTAGCCAAATAGCCTATTTAGCTAAACAATCATACTTAAACACTTTACTAAGCACACAATAATGAAAGCTGGGATTTTTGTCGCACTATTCGTGATCACTTTTATCACAGTGCCTCTATTAAGCCTTTTCATGGCCAGTAGTACCTTGCTTTCAGCCGAGCAGACAGCAAGTTTTAGTGATATATGGAATAGTCACTATATTCGCAGAGTATTATTTTTTAGCTTATGGCAGGCATTTCTTTCCACCTTGCTGAGTATTGCTCTAGCCCTGATTGTGTCTCGTGCTTTCGCGCGCTACCCAAGTTTTCCACTACGTTCTTTCTTTCTAAGTTTATTTGGATTACCCCTAATCGTGCCATCTGTTGTTGCCGTAATAGGCATTATCACTGTTTACGGAAAATCGGGCTGGCTACCCATTGGCTCCAATCTGTACGGACTTTTGGGTATTCTATTGGCTCATGTCTTTTTTAACTTACCCCTTGCAGTGCGTTTATTCTTACCCGTATGGAATCAGATTCCAGAACAACACTGGCGTATCGCTTCACAATTAAAGTTTAATGGTAGCCAGCAATGGCGGCATATCGAATGGCCAGCACTACGAGAGAGCCTACCCAGCATTGCAATGCTGATTTTCATGCTCTGCCTTACCAGCTTTGCTGTCGTATTAACACTTGGAGGTGGCCCCAAAAGCACAACATTAGAAGTTGCCATCTACCAATCATTACGCTTTGATTTTGACCCCGCTCAAGCTGTGATTTTAGCCCTACTACAATTAGGTCTGTCAGTTCTTGTCGCTATCATAGCCTCTCGTTTTAATAAAATACCCGATGTCGAACCTGATCTAAATATTAGAAATTCGAGCTACCAATCAGAAACAAGTAGGCTGGATAAAGTCCTACAACTCACATTTATTATATTAGCCATAGTATTTGTCAGCACCCCACTGCTCGCTATTTTTATTGATGCTATTCGAGCACCTGTCATCAGCGTGCTCAGTGAAAAAAATCTATGGAAAGCCACCGCATTTAGCCTCATCATCGGGCTATCTGCAGCAAGCATCTCCCTAGTACTTTCTTGGTTTTTATTGAATGCTAGTGCCAAAGCAAGCTATCAGAATAACGACAAACTATCACAATCGTTGTTGATTTGCGGTTCACTTATTTTTGTAGTGCCTCCTTTAGTCATCGGCACGGGTTTGTTTATTCTCTTGGCTAACTATATCAATGTATTTGAGTGGGCTATTTTAATTGTTATCCTGATTAATGGATTGCTCGGAATACCATTTATTATCCGCACGCTAGGCCCTGAAATCAGACAGAATACGATGAAATATCAACGCCTATGCGATAGCCTCAACCTAAAAGGCTGGCACCGATTTAAACATCTCGATTTTCCTCTTTTAAGAAAACCACTGGGGCTATCTGCGGCACTTGTAACCGTATTCACCATGGGGGATTTAGGTATTATTGCCTTGTTTGGAAGCCCGGAAACAGCAACTTTACCACTACTACTGTACCAACGTTTAGGTTCCTACCAAATACCACAAGCTGCGGTGACTGCTGCTTTCCTACTTATTATTAGCCTTATCACTTTTTGGCTTTTAGAAAAAATCATTAGTGGCAAAACACACAGAAGAGGCTTGTAATGCTAACCGTAGACAATCTGACATTCCGTTATCCTGATCATGCGACAGATTCAAATATACAGGAGATGCAATTCAATCTTGACGTTCAAGCAGGAGAAATACTCAGCATTATCGGCCCCAGTGGCTCAGGCAAAACAACTCTGCTCAACTTAATTGCTGGTTTCAACACCCCACACTCAGGAAAAATTATTGTTGATAAGCTAGACATTACCCCACTTAACATTCACCAGCGCCCTGTCACTACTGTTTTTCAAGACAATAATCTTTTCCCTCACCTTGATGTTTTCACCAATGTTGCCATTGGCATTCAGCCCTCACTAAAACTCAATCAAAATGAAAAGCAGCACATAGAAAGCGCATTAGAAAACGTGGGCTTGGCAAACCTACAAAAACGTCGACCCAAAGAACTATCAGGAGGCCAGCGTCAACGTATTGCGCTAGCCAGAGCACTGGTTAGAAAGCAACCCATTTTACTCCTTGATGAACCCCTTGCTGCATTAGGCCCAGCAATGAAAGATGACATTATTGATCTATTAAAAATAATGGTAGAAGAACAAAATATGGCAGCCCTGCTTATTAGCCATCAACCCTCAGACGCTCTGCGTGCCTCAAAACGTACAGCCTTCATCAATCAGGGAAAGATTCACCGTATTGGAAAAACCACAGAGATATTAAACGATGACTCAGACGCTATCATCAAACACTATCTTGGTGAAAACTAAGACTCACCCCTCTAATAAAAAGCCCTATAAGTAGGGGGGTGGCAATTCTGAGTTAATTGTGGCTCCTTTCAGTATAAACAGCATAACTCTTGCACTTTCAATTTTCTCTACTATACTATCCGCCAAAGCCTGGGGGTGGTTATAGTTTCGATAACTTTTAACCTGAGATTCCGTGAGGAAAACCCTAAGAACCTGATCTGGATAATACCAGCGTAGGGATAGGTAATGTCTTTCACGATTCTGCTTTTATTCGCCGAACAGCAAGCATGATTCCTATCTCGATTGTTTATTTTTAGGAGTCCAATATGCCATCCCAAACTAAATCATCTGCACGATATACCCTTGCGTTAACCCGCGTATCTGCATCTATTCTTATTCTCACACCCTTATTTTCTAACGTAAGTGCAAACACCACAGATGAACTCGAAGAAATCACAGTAACAACAGACTTTCGCCAAACGACACTAGAAGAAAGCTCAGCAAGTATATCCGTATTTACTGAAGAAGAACTCACTAAACGTGGGGCTCAACATATTGAAAATACATTAAATGCTGCACCTAACGTCAATATGGCTAGTGGCGCTTCTCGTTCTCGCTATTACCAAATTCGTGGCATAGGAGAACGTAGCCAATTTATTTCTCCTATCAATCCTTCTGTCGGTTTATACATTGACGGCATGGACTTCAGCCGTAGCGGCAGTTCTGCAACACTCTTTGATGTTGATCAGGTAGAAGTCATTCGTGGTCCACAAGGTACTAAATACGGCGCTAATGCCCTAGCGGGTATTATCAATATTCAATCGACTGAGCCAGGCAATGAACGCTCAGGAAAAATAGAAGCCACTGTTGGCAATTACGACACAAAAAGTCTTGGTGTAGCCGCAGGCGGCCCTTTAATTAAAGACAAATTACTCAGCCGTTTTTCACTGCATAGTAATAAATCAGATGGCTATACCAAAAATAAATTCCTCAAGCGTGAGGACACTGCAAATCGTGATGAATTAACGATGCGCGGTCATCTTAAGTGGCTAGCTAATGATAATCTGACCATTGATTTAAAAGCATTACACCTTGATATTGACAATGGTTATGATGCATTTACCTTTGATAATAGCCGTAACACATTAAGTGATGAGCCGGGAAAAGACAGCCAAAAAACAAATGCTATCTCTGTAAAAGCATTACTCGACATTAATTCATCTGTGGCACTTGAAGCCAGTGCAAGCCACTCTGATTCAGATTTGGAATACAGCTATGACGAAGACTGGAGTTACGTTGGACAATTTTCTGATGACCTTTATCCGTACAGCTCTTTCGATCAATACCTGCGTGACCGTAAAAACACCAGTGTTGAAGCGCGTCTACTCTCCAATGATAATGGACGTATATTCAATGATAAAACAGACTGGGTTATCGGTTTATATCATGCAAAAAAACAGGAAGACCTAACACGTAAATATACATATTTAGATAGCGACTTCCTCAGCCAGTACGATACTAAAAACACCGCACTCTATGGCCAATTAGATACCAGGCTTAACAACAGCGTTAAACTCATCACTGGCTTACGTGTAGAAAAATGGAAAGCAGATTACAATGATTCTACTCACCATAAAGTATCTACTGATGAGGTATTACATGGTGGCAAACTCGGCCTTGAATATAAAATAAATAGTAACCACCTGGCAAGCACCAGCATCTCTCGTGGTTATAAAGCAGGCGGGGTAAATACCGATGGAACACTGCCTAAAAACTTACTCGATTTTGACACTGAATACCTTTGGAACTTTGAAGTGGGTGTAAACTCATCCTATTTAGATGATGCATTAAGCACACGCCTTACTGCCTTCTACGCTAAACGTAAAGACCAACAAGTAAGAGGTTCAATTATAGAAGTGCGTGACGACGGTACTACAGACTTCAACGACTATATTGGCAATGCAGCAAAAGGGCATAACTATGGTCTTGAAGCAGAACTTGATTGGAAAGTGAATGAAAAATGGCGTTTAAAAACCTCATTAGGCTTACTGCAAACGAAACTTGATGAATACACCGATCCCGAAGCTCTGGACAATGGCATAGATGTATCTGGAAGAGACCAAGCACATGCACCAAACTACCAGTACTCACTAGGAGCTGAATACGCGGTTACGCCAAGATTAACGGCAGGTGTAAACCTTGAAGGCAAAGATGGTTTCTACTTCTCTAATCGTCACAACGCACGAGCAAACGCTTATAACTTAGTCAATGCAAATTTAAGTTATAAAAAATCTGATTGGACAGCAACATTATGGGGCAGGAACCTAACAGATAAAGACTACGATACACGAGGCTTTGGTAGCTTTGGTAACAACCCGGGAAATGGCTATGCTACAGAGAAATATACCCAAAAGGGCGAACCACGCACAGTTGGCCTCACGCTTTCTCTAGACTTTTAATCACATCAACACCGAATAAAATCAAACCCAATCCTCCTGGATAGGCAAATTATCCAGGAGAATTAACTTAAGGAAAACACTATGGAAATTTCAGTCGATATCAGCCTTTACCCTCTCACAGAGGATTACGTTGAGCCAATCTTGGCATTCATCAAAGGGCTAGAAAAGAACCCTAAAATTACAGTAATAAAAAACCAATTAAGTACGCAGATTTATGGCGACTATGATGACGTGATGGCATTAATCAGTACAGAAATGAAAGCGGTATTTGAAGCAATGCCTCATTCAGCAATGGTAATGAAGTTTATCGGCAATAACCGTGCAGACGTAGAAGTTGATTGGTAAGCACTCTGTAAAAGAGAAACAATCATGGTAACAACCGAGACAATTATTAACGCATTCCTCGCCTTATCCGGTGGAGAAGTGCTTGCTACCATTCTAGGCATTGCTTACGTCATTCTGGCTGCAAAAGAATCTATCTGGTGCTGGCCAGCAGCCTTTATCAGCACGCTAATTTATACTGTTTTATTTTGGGAAGGCCAACTTCCCATGCAAGCAATTCTCAACTTTTATTATATGGCAATGGCAATCTACGGATTTATGCTATGGACTAAACATAATAAAAATAATGAGACTCTCAAAGTAAAAACATGGAAATGGCCTAAGCACCTGAGCTTTATCCTTATTGCCAGCATCTTAAGTATCGGTATTGGCTATTACCTTACAACTAACAGCGATACACGACTGCCCTATCTAGATGCCACAGTAATGGTATTTTCAGTAATTAATACATGGCTGATGGCACAAAAAATCTTGGAAAACTGGATATACTGGATATTCATCGATGCCGTTGCCATCTATCTTTATTGGCAAACCGGCTTTTACGTCACCATAATCATGTTTAGTCTTTACCTTGTATTAGCCATTTATGGCTATAAAGAATGGCGAAACTCTTTTCAGAAATCTCAGGGTAAGATCAAATCTGAAGCCACATCCAAAGCTGTAGAAAAGACAAAAAACCCGTTTATCTAAAAATACGTCATAGATTCATTCCTTCTTCCATACTCTCGCAAGTCTCGCACATTAATTTTGACTGAAAATTATAGGCATCCTTTTTTATTGCTTCCCCAGCTAAAGCCTTGCTATTTGAAGCCACCCCCGTACTTATAGCCAGTTTTTATAAACAGCTCTGATAAAGGGTTTGATTTCAGCGATAAAAATTATGGATGTCCTAGTTTTCTTTAAAACTAAATAGGAAAACTTCCCAGTTAGTTATAACCGATGTTCTGTATAGGCGCTGAATTATTGACCTGAACAGCCTACAAGAGCATAATTTTCGAAATTATAGGGATTCCCGCTCATAAAGTTTTGTGGGATACAATCCCGTAAAACTTACTGTTAGCCACCGTTCAAAGAAAGTGCATAATGAAAAAATTACTGTTAATCCATAATCGCCAGCTTGACTGCACAAATGACACTCGTTGCTGCCCCGGATGGCCTTGTGTTCAAAATGGTGATATTTATACTGCAAAATGACGATTATTTTAATAAAAATGGAGGTACACTTTTTATGAAAACTCACGAAATCCACCAATGCAAACACCCCAAAGAGAACAAACTCTTTGGTTTGGCAACTGTTATTACCATTCTAATTTTATTAGTTCTACTTGTGGGTTCTTTTTTTAGAGAAGAAGTGATTAATTTTGCAACAACAGAATTAGTCGCTAGCTATCAAGCAGACCACCCAAAAACGCAAAATATGACTACTGAGCAAGTGCTTGCAAAAATGCCCGAAGAAGATAGCGAGGCTTTAAGTAAGTTAAAATATTATTATTGGTATGTTATTTTACTGTTGCCCTTTGCTTTCTTTTTGATGATGTTATATGCGATTGGAAAAATGTATGGAGGCTTGATTGGTAATTCTGTTCGGCTCAATGAACATCAATATCCCGAAGTGTATAAAATATTTGCAGAAATGGCGAGTGAATTGGGTTTTGAAGAAACACCCGAATTATACTTGGTGAGTGGTGGCGGTACGCTCAACGCTTACGCAACTTGCGTACCA
>PDWI01001849.1_pt1 | contig 32915 bp, 28 predicted proteins | sample 1430891 | NCBI WGS metagenome assembly PDWI01 (sample SAMN01162508, study PRJNA174530) | Oral metagenome, whole genome shotgun sequencing project. | biome: Marine environment; feature: Marine mammal; material: Swab sample of the gingival sulcus; isolation source: swab sample of gingival sulcus... | reverse complement strand
TATTTTTTCTATCTTGCCAATTTTGTTTTTTAAGACCATGCTTAAAAGAGTTTTGCAAAGTTTTTCGTCCTGCATAACAGTACAAAACATATAATCATCTGCAATGGTTAAATCTTCAAAGTTCTTCATACACTACAGTTTACCATAAAATGCCGGCTTTTGCAAGATATGGAGTCTCTTGACTACGCTCGGGAATCGTTTGTCGAAGCATAGTCGCGAAAGAGATAATGCGGATAGCTCGGTTTTTGCATTGCGTGAAATAAAGCAAAGCATATTTATATATATTTCAAATTCGCAATGCAAAAATTCGCCCAAATTTGATTATAAAAGCGTAGTTGAGCATTTTTTTTTAAAAATTTATGTTTTTTTAACTTTTTTGCTTGACAAATATTTTGGTATGACTTATAATCTAATTAATATTAGGCAAAGTGCGGTACGTTGTATTGCTGTCTAAGATGAAATTTAAGGGGGAGTTTTTTTATGAAAAAAATTCTGGCAATTTTGATGGCTTTGGCTATGTTGACAGGCTTTGTTTTTGCAGAAAATGTTGTTGAGCCTAGCGTCTCTGCAGAAGCAACACTTACATGGGGAGTTGACCTCGGTGCAGGTAAAGATGTAGCGGCAAAACACGGTTTTGAAAACAAATTTTATGTTTATTTCGGTCTTCCATTGTACTCAGGCGATTTGAGCAAAAAAGGTGAAGGAGATGTTTCGGTACAGTTCACTCTTAACGGTTCAGGCGGTTTGGCAGTAGAAGATGAGCAAAAGAACACAGGTACAACAAAGGCAAGTGTTGGTTCATACGGAAAAATCAAAAACTGGGCTGCTCAGCTTAACTTCTATGGTGCTTATATGACAGTGTATGCAGAGCCAAGTTTTTCTACAAGCTTTGCAAGCTCATATTCACCTGTTACCGGTACAAGTTCCTATAATAATAACTCTGTAAAAGGAAGTCTTACAGGTTACGGAACAAAGCTCGGGTATGCAAACGACAATATTGCGGATTCAGGCTTAGGTCTTGATGTAGGTTTGAAATTTGCTTCAAACGGTGCATGGAATGATGCCTCAAAGAATTACAACAAGTATGCTTTGGGATTTGATTTGGACTTAAACTATGACAAGTATGTTTATTTTAATACAGGCGTAAATTTCAGTTTAAATCCTGCAAAAGAGTATAATAATACTTCAACTTCCATTACTACAGACCAAGACAAGAACTATCTTGCTTTCGGTTTCAAAGTTGGAACAAAAGCTGTTGAAGGTCTTGATGTAAGCATTGCAACGGATATGGTAACACATGCAGTTGATCCTAACGATGCAACGAAAGAAATGATTGCTATGGACATGAATTTCAATGCAAAGTATAAATATGTTTGGGCAGATGTATACTATGCAGACAGAACTTCAAAACAAGCTAAAAACAAAGACGGTAAATATGTAGGTCTTTTGGGTGTTGGCATCGGTTTTGGCAGTGCTGCTTCAGGCGATACAAATTTTGTTGAAGGTCTTGCTTTCGGTACACAGATTAACTTAAATAATCTTCTAAACTACATTACTGACTCAGGTAAGAAGATTAAAGAAACTATCCCAATGGGTTTGAAACTTTGGGCAAGCTACAAAGCTGATGTTGCAGAAGGTGTTTGGATTAAACCTTACTTCACTCTTTGGGGCGAAACAAACAACAGAAACTACAAAGATGATACCAAATTTGCAGACCAAAACTACTATTTCGGTATAGCTTATCAGCTTGGTGTAACAATTTCTCCAATGGAAAAAGTTGAAATTGACCTTAACTGGATGCACGGTGACATCAAGAAAAAGGTGTGGGCAGGTACACAGCAAAACGCTATCACTCCTGCACAGCACAAAGCTGACAATGGTTTGTTCAAAATGTCTCTTAAACTTATCTACTAATATTTTAGAAGATTTGCTTTAACTGATTTAACGGCGGGGTGTTTTCATCTCGCCGTTTTTGTTTCATTGAAAAGGCTTCATTGTAAAGCTTTAGTTAAAGTAAAAGGAGTTGGCGGTAAATGAAAAAAATGAGGCTTGTTGCACTGCAGGTTCTGGTTGTTTTAAGCGTTTTTTCTTGTGCATTGCTGGATAAAATAATTTCCGGGCAGGAAGAATCAATTTTTGCCCTAAAAAGTCAAATCGTTTCGATGAAATTTGAAGTTTCAAAACAGGGCAATAACGAAATGCTGGTAAGTTACGCTTTTTATAATCTTTCAGGGCAAAAATTGGGCTTAAGCCAAACAGTAAAACTCAGGGGCTCTGAGCTTTTTATAGACTGCCGGGTAGAAAGGCTTAACTCAAAATACAGCATCGTTTTCCCCTATGCCTTTTATTCCAATATAATTTCGGCGTCAGAGGGTAGGGTAATTGTTAATGACTATAAAAACTCTTCAGGCTATCCCGGGATATTCGAAGGTGTAAACTATTCGGAAAAGCGAAAAATACAAAAGCTCTATGACGGCATTTTGAATAACAAACCTACAAAACATTCTTTCAGGTCAAGTCCGCACATTGTTATACGCCCAAACAAAACCGGCTATAAACTGGTTTCCAGGGTTCGTGGCGGAATAGAAATATTAAAATCCGAATAGGAGCCGCTTATGCAAAATCATCTTCAACAAAACAAGCAAGTTAAAAAATCCCTAAAAGTTACGGCTCGAGCGTTATCGTTTATTTGGGAATTTTTAAAAATGGCGTTGTCCGTTTTTACCATACTGTTAATTATCTGGGTTTTTTTGCAATTTAAAACAATGTACAACAAAATGCAGACCATTACCGAATTGCAAAGTATAATAAAAAACCTGAAAGCCAATTACCCCATAGCCGATATGAAGCTTGTTTCCAAAGAAGACGGTATCAACACCGTCCAAATTGCATTTTACAACGGCTCCGGCGAGATTGCGGGCGAAACGCAAAAAGTGAGCATTGAAGGCGAGCATATCTACATAGACTGTACTGTCTATAACTTCACTTACTCGCTGATTGAAACAGGCGAGGTGCGAAATATCGCCGTGCCTATTCGCATCTATTCCGAGCTTATCTCTCCGGATGATGCAATTTCCTTACATGCCACAGACTCAAACGGCATTCCGTATTCGCTATACTGTGTTGACCGAGCGGGCAATCAGGAATTCCACGACCTGCAATTGAAGCGCCTCAAAAAGCTCCTTGAAATCATCGATAATCCCGAAAAAGTAAAAGAGCTTGGCATCATTCGCTCTATTCAACAGGCCGCAGTTGCAAACGCATCTGAGCTCAGACTTAACCGCCCCTATCATGTAATGGTGGAAAACACAGGCGGACTTACATTAAAGCGAAAATAATTCATTTTTGAGTATGCGAGTATATTTTTAAATTTTACAAAATAAAAATCAAAATGATTTTTATTTGGCAACCCGCTCGCACCTTAAATCTTTTGCTCTTTACTGCGAATAAAATATGCTGAGAAAATTGTAAAAGTCAGACGAGTTTTGCAATTTCTTCCAAAATATCCCAAAAAGCGCAATTAAATGAGCTTATTTGGAGACATTTTTAAAAGTAACTCAACTTTTGAAAGTGTCTCAAGCGGTGTTTTCCGCTGTCGCTCCAAACACCTTTACTTAAAAAACAATCGAGCAAAAGGATAACGGTGCTCGCCAAATCAGGCTAAACTACTTGCTTAAAACGCCGGTATTCTGTCCCTCGACCTACGAGGTTGCTGCATCTCGGCAGGCGGTTGCTGAGCTTGCCGAAGCATAGCCGCGAAAGAGATAGTAGCGGAATTTTAACGCCGATTATCTTAAAGCAAAAGTGGTGGTTGAAGTGAAGCGGAAAACACCACTCGAGACTAAAAGAAGAGGCGTTAAGATTGGAGCGGATAGCTCGGTTTTTGCATTGCGTGAAATAAAACAAAGCATATTTATCTATGTTTTAAAATCGCAATGCAAAAATTCGCCCAAATTTGATTTTCTTGAGTTTGTTTTTTTTATTTTCTATGTTATAATATTTTTAGGAGGTGTGTATGAAAATTTTAATGGTTACTCCGGAGTTAGCTCCATTTGCGAAGACGGGTGGTTTGGCAGATGCGGTGGCGGCTTTGGCGATTGCTTTGAAAAATCAAAAGCACGATGTTCGTGTTGTGATGCCTCGTTATTACAGGATTGACCGCAATAAACTTGCTCAGGTTCCGGGTCCTATGTCAGTTCATGTTGGTGTGAATGAGTATTGGACCGGTGTGTATGAGTCTGTTATTCCAGGTTCGAGCGTTACGGTTTATTTTATCGACCACGAAGCAAGTTTTGGACGGGACGGTATATACGGCTCCGTGTATGAGCCTGATTTTGCTGATAACCCCAAACGGTTTTCAGTTTTAGCTCATGCCGCTTTTGGAGTGTGTAAGAAGCAGGGTTGGATTCCCGATATTGTGCATTCGCATGATTGGCCTGCAACCCTTACAAATGTTTTATTAAAGTTTGGATATGCGGGCGATGAATTTGCGGATACTGCTTCTGTGTTTACTATTCACAATATCGGATATCAGGGGGTTTACGGAAAGCATTCTTTCGGTGATACAGGTTTGGATTGGCAGCATTTTTACAGTGCCGGTTTTGACGATTGGGATAGAATAAATTTTTTAAAAGCAGGAATTGTTTCATCTAATAAGATTACCACTGTTTCGCCGAGTTACGCAAAAGAAATACAAAAGCCTGAGTTTGGTTTTAGAATGGACGGTATTTTGAGGTATCGCACAGATGATTTGACCGGCATTTTAAATGGAGTTGATACAAATGTTTGGAGTCCTCAAAAAGACAGTTTAATTGCAAAAAATTATTCTATTAAGACAATTGAAGATAAGGCTTTGAACAAACTTGCTTTGCAGAAAAAAATGGGATTGCAAGAAGATGTGCGTATTCCTGTTTTCGGTATGGTAACGAGGTTGGTTGACCAAAAGGGTATTTCGGAATTATTCGGGCCTGCTTACGGCTCTGCTTTTAGGATTTGCAGTGATATTAAGTTGCAGTTGATAGTGTTAGGCAGCGGTGATGCTTGGTGTGAAGATGAAATAAATTCTCTTGCACAAAGGTTGCCTAATATGAGTGTGTACATAGGCTATAATGAAGAATTAAGCCATTTGATTGAAGCAGGCAGTGATTTTTTCATTATGCCGTCTCGATATGAGCCTTGTGGGTTAAATCAGATGTATTCGCTTTTGTACGGTACTCTTCCGATTGTACGAAAAACAGGCGGTTTAGCTGATACTGTTTCAAATTATGATGAATCGACAGGTGCCGGTACAGGGTTCGTTTTTGAGCATTTAAGCCCCCAAAGTCTTTATGATACGGTAGGTTGGGCATCGTACGCTTGGTATAATAAAAAAGAGCATATATTAAAAATGCAAGAGCGTGGTATGAAATCAGACTTCGGGTGGTCTGCTTCGGCGAAAGAATATGTGAAGGTTTATAAACAAGCAAAAGGTGAGTAAATATTGTTTTGAAAGTTTTGTTTATGTGGATTTTTCTTTCAAAATTGTTAAATTTTAGTTTAAAGGCTAGATTTTTTTTGTGTTATCTGTTAGAATTGCAACCGATCAGGAGGAGTGTAAAAGTGGAAAATGCGGAGATTCTAAGGCCTTTGTTATATAAGGGAAATCTAAATGCAACTAAGGATCTTGCTGAAGCTAATAATAAGAATCTTTTTGATGTTAGGGCTGACGGAATGAATATTGTTACAGCTTCTATTTTGGCGGATATTTCGTCCATGAACAAAATGGAGCTTATAAGATCTGCCGGAGCTTTGTTTTCGGCAGAGGAGTATTGTGAGCTTTTAAATCAAAAAGTTTTTACAATAGCCCCCAAAAAACGAGCCAGATTAAAAGACCAGGGTGTTGTTTTGGATACGGAAAACAGTATTCAGTATTCTGAGTGGTTTAATGTGTTTGAAATCGCTTTTCCATGGTTGCCACTTTCCGTTTTTGAAGATTATGCTCAATACTTATATGAAGACAAGCATCTTGCACTTGATAAAGAGACAATACAAATAGTTCATGAAAACTTTTTAGATTCAAAACAGTATTCTGAAAGAGAGTTGGAAAAGCTCTTTGAGTCCGAATTTTTTCAGTAAACCAAATTATAGGGCATAAGCTTTTAAATAATGTATTTTTAAAAAAAGGTTGTTAACTCGCCTGTGATTTTAGCGAGTACGGCAACCTTTTTTCACGCATTTAGTTTTTTTAGCCGTTTTAAACGCCTGTAAAACCACCGTCAACGAACATTATCTGTCCTGTTACATAGGAACAGGCAGGTGATGAAAAAAACAGTATAGGACCGTTTAATTCACCCTTTTGCCCCGGTCTGCCTGCGGGACAAAGCATTCCGTACATTTTCAAAAACTCTTCGGATTTAAATAATGTTGATGCAGTCATTTCTGTTTCAAACAAGCCCGGCCCGACAGCATTTACTGTTATACCGTAAGGCATTAGCGATGATGCCATTCCTTTTGTCAAACCTATAACAGCACCTTTGGAAGCGTTATAAGCGTGTCGCACCAATGCAGGATTTTTGTCGCCCAAAATTGCATTAACTGATGTTACATTGACAATTCTGCCGTATTTTTGGGTTTTCATTTGTTTAACTGCATATTTTGCTACAAGATACGGGCCTGTTGAATTTACACTCATAACCTTATCCCAAACTTGCTTATCCATTTCGTCAACCGAGCCCAAAGCAGCCACACCCGCATTATTGAACAAAATATCGACCCTTGAAAAGTTTTTGACGACCTCGTCAAAAGCCGCCTTTACGCTTTCTTCGTCTGAAACATCACATTTTATTGCAACAGCCTTACCACCGCTTGAATTGATTTCATTCGCAAGATAGTCCAGCTTTTCTTTTCGCCTTGCCAGCAATGCTACAGCCGCACCCGCTTCGGTATATGCTCTCGCCGCATCGGCACCAATTCCGCTTGATGCCCCCGTTACAACTGCAACCTGTCCTGTTAAATCAAAAAGTTTCATAATAATCCTCCTAATAAATACTATTTATTATTTAATAGCTTAAATGTACTTAAAATCTAAATAAAAGTCAAATATTTATAGGTCAAATTACTTATCTGAAGGCAATATTCTCGGTTGCAGGTACGAGGTATCCTGAATCGGTGAGGTATTTTCTGCGAGACATGACAAGGTATAAAAGCTCTTCATACATTGAAAAGTCAACATCAATCGCAATCGGAAAAATGTAAAGCTCGGTTTCATCGCAGTATCTGTCTATAAATGCAGGGTCGTTTACAAAGCCCAACGAAATCATATTGCTGATTCTGTCGGCACATTTTAATATTTTTGCTTTATCTGAGCCGTGCTTGATTATACCTTTCAGATAGTCGCTTTTAATTTGCCCTTTTTGCTTGGTAACTTCCAGCACCAGTTTATAAACCTCACCGGATTCAGAATCAATATTTAAAATCTCGTTTACATTAAAGTCTTCTATATCTTCGATTAAGTCGTGTATAAGCGACGCTTTCAAGAGTATACTGTCAGTATAGCCGTAGTCTACCAAAATTCCCATTGTATCAACCTGATGTCGAAACATATTTCCGCCGGCTTCGCGTGGCTTACCTATTAAGGCGGTAGCAAGTTGCATATATGGCGCAAGGTGAATTGCTGTAAGTGGTCTTAAATCTCTCATTGTGTTGTTCATTGCTACCTCCATTTTTCTTGAGTATTCCTGTTCTTATTTTCGGCTTGAAAGCTCTTGTATATAAGCGGAAAGTTTTTTAATCCGTCTTTCTGTTTCGGTAAGTTTGTCTTTTTCCGCCGATACTACTTCCTCAGGAGCGTTTTGAATGAATTTTTGGTTATTAAGTTTTCCAGAAAGTTTTTGTGCATTAGACTTTTCTTTTTCAACTTCTTTTTCAAAACGCTCAAGCAGGCTTTGTGCATCAATTTCTTCGCCGGTGATAATAAAAGCTTCAAAGCCGATACCAACCGTACCAATCGCACCGGCCGGCTTTGCTTCAGGAGAGTTGATAAAGCTCAATTCGGCCAATCCTGCAAGCATTTTGATTATATCCACTCTGTTTTTGCTTTCTTCGGCATCAGAGCCTTTTTCCACAAATAAACATGTCTTGATTTTAAGTTGCGGGTCTATTCCACATTCACGGCGAAGAGCTCTGATATTTCTTACAATTTCCTGTAGAGCAGCGAATTTTGCCGCCGCTTTTTCATCTGCCATCTTAGGGTCAAACTCAGGGTATTCGGCAGTTACAAGTGTTTCAAATTTTGATTTTCCTCCAAGTCGCGATAATTCAGGCAACTTTGAATAAATCTCTTCTGTTATGAACGGAAGATGCGGGTGTAAAAGCCTTAGTGCGATTTCAAGCACGGCGAGCAACACGGAAATTGCTCTGTCTTTTTCCGCCTCATCGCCGTTTTTCATAGAAAGCTTTGTTGCCTCAACATACCAGTCGCAAAAATCGTTCCAAAAAAACTCGTACAGCGTTTGTGCCGAATCATTATACCTGTATGTTTTAAGAGCGTTTTTTACATTACTCGCCGCTTTGTTTAAGCAATGGAAAATCCAACGGTCAAGCTCCGTAAAATCATCGGGGGTAATTTTAACAATTTTGCGTCCTTCTAAATTGGACAGAATATATCGGGACGCATTCCAGATTTTATTTGCAAATTTTGAGCCGAATTTAAATGAGTCTTCATCTATAAAAACATCTTGCCCCTGGGCACACATAAAACTCAGAGTAAACTTCAAAGCATCGGCTCCGTACATATCCACAATCTTGATTGGATCAATACCGTTGCCCAAAGACTTACTCATCTTGCGTCCCTGCTTATCTCGAACCAAGCCGTGAAGATTTACATGCTTAAACGGAACTTCGCCCGTAAATTCAATTCCGGCCATAATCATTCTTGCAACCCAGAAAAACAGAATATCATACCCTGTAACAAGTGTGGTTGTAGGATAAAAGCGCTTTAGGTCTTCTGTTTTCTCCGGCCAGCCAAGCGTTGAAAAAGGCCAAAGCCAGCTTGAAAACCAAGTATCAAGCACATCAGGGTCTCTTCGTATATTCTTACTTTTACATTTTGAACATTCACAGGCATCTGTGATTGAAACAGTTTCTGCACCGCAGTTATCACAATACCAAACGGGAATTCTATGTCCCCACCATAATTGACGGGATATACACCAATCTCTGATATTTTCGAGCCAATGTGAATAAGTGTTTTCCCACTTTTTAGGATAAAACCGGACTTCACCTGTTTTCCACGCATTTAACGCTTTTTGCGCAAGAGGCTGCATTTTTACAAACCACTGTTTTGACAAAAAAGGTTCGATTGTCGAATGACATCTATAGCATTCCCCGACTGAATGCTTAATCTTTTTGCATTCCTTAAAAAGACCTTGCTCTTCAAGATCCGCAATAACAGCCTTGCGTGCTTTTTCGCAGGACAGTCCTCTGTATTTTTCGGGAACAGCTTCGTTTAAAGTTCCGTCTTCATTGAGGATATTCAGAACTTCCAGATTATGCCTCTTGCCAAGTTCCCAGTCATTAGGATCATGTGCCGGAGTGATTTTCACAACTCCCGTACCGAATTCCCTTTCAACATAAGTATCTGCTACAATCGGCAGTTTTCTGTTTACCAAAGGCAGATATGCAAATTTACCCACAAGCGATGAATACCGCTCATCTTCGGGGTGAACCGCAATTGCAGTATCTCCCAAAAGAGTTTCAGGTCGGGTTGTTGCAATCTCCAATTTACTTGAACCGTCAGGGAGTTTTGCACCGTCAGCCAATTCATAATAAATGTGGTACATACCGCCCTTTTTGTCCGAATGCTCAACCTCATCGTCTGCCAAAGCAGTACCGCATCTGGGACACCAGTTTACAAGATAATTACCACGGTAAATCAGCCCCTTATTATATAAATCAACAAAAACATGTCGTACAGCATTCGATACACCTTCATCGAGCGTAAAGCATTCTTTAGACCAGTCAACCGAATCGCCAATTTTGCGCATCTGATTTGTAATAATCGCATGATGCTCATCTTTAACCGACCAAGTCAGCTTTTCAAAAGCCTCTCGTCCCAAATCATCACGACTCTTTCCTTCGGTTTTTAATCTTTTTTCAACAACATTCTGAGTTGCAATACCGGCATGGTCAGTACCCGGAAGCCATAAAGTTTCATCGCCACACATTCTATGATAACGCACGGCAACATCCTGCAAAACATGGTCAAGCCCATGCCCCATGTGTAAAATACCGGTAACATTAGGCGGGGGTAACACAACAACAAAACTTCCGGCATTTCGGGACTTGACCGGTTTAAACACATCGCTTCCTTCCCATTTTGCATAAATGCGCTCTTCAAAATCTTTCGGGTTATACGCCTTTTCCAATTCAATTGCCTGAAGTTTTTCACTCATAATCTACCAATCCTATAAAAATCTAAACTCAATTGTATTATTTTTTGACATAAATTTCAAGGGTAAAGAATATATTTTGTCGTTAAGGAGAATGTTGCAATTAAAATTACCTGAATATTTGTTTATATCAGAACATTCTCCTTAACTTCCCAACACGGCGGCGGCTCATAATCTTTTGCTCTTTACTTTTTTGATAAAAGCGATGTTCTACGCTATCGCTTCGACCATCTTTACTTTTTAAATATAATCGAACAAAAGGATAGAAGCCGCCGCCCAAATCAGGTTAAGCTTACTGCTTGTAAGTTTTCTACTTCGTACAAAACTTAGCCTTTGAGAAAAATCAAAAATGATTTTTCTCAAAGGCATTGTCCGGTTTTTTTTAGCCTGATTTAGAGCCGGACGGTATCCTTTTTTCCGTTAATATTAGATTAGAAAAAAAGGCTCTTTTTAGAGACTTTGTTTAATCTAAAGCAGTAAAGGAAAAAAGATTTAAGTCCGGCGAGGGTTGAGTAGCAAAAGCGCAAGCGTTGCATAAAAAATTAATGATAAAAAAAACACCATTCTCGCCGTTTTCAAACAGCAAAAATGGTGTACATTAAGTCAATACCTAATCAGATCTTTTTTGAAAATATATTTTACTTTTTAGTCATGAAAAGGCATTGCACCAAGAGAATGTTCTTCAATATAGGCAAATAAATAACCGCAGTGTCCACATTTTACCTCATAACCAATAATCTGACATTTCCAGTTATTACCTTCTTTATCTTTGATTTGATGTGTGTCCATGTATTTTATATAATATTCAACAAAGTCGTGTACTCCACATTCTATTCTGGTTGATGCAGAATTATTGTTTTTTTTAGGAAGGTAGACCTTAAAAAAGTAATCGCCCTTATCTTTGCCTTTAGCTTTTATAAAATCTTCAAGCCATTTAGCGTTAGCTATAACAGTAGCTTTTCCGTTTGATTTTACATAGCTTTTTGCCTGTATGGCTCTTCCGTTTGAATAAACAGCTGAATACTTTAAATCAAGGTTATCCTTTGCTTTTTGAATTTCATGATTATCATAATTCATGTTGCAAGATATAAACATAACTGCTATTAAAAAAGGTAATAGTTTTTTTATCATAATTAAATTTCTCCTATTTTTTAGTCTTCATCTTCGTGGTCTATAGTATGTGAAACCACGTCTACAGAATAAGAACAATGGTTATTAGTGCAATAATAATGCCATTCTCTTTTGTAACATGTCCATTCATGGAGATGTCCATATTCATTTTCCATAAAATATTTACCACAAAACTCGCTTTCAGGAATACCATCAGGTACCATATTGTGATATGTACATCCTCTAATATTTGAAGCCTCAATATTTACAATGTCAATAACTTTAACTTTTTTGGAATTTTTTAAGTCTAATTTTGACTTTATATCTTCCACAACTTCAAGCACACTAGGATCTAAACTGTTGATAGAAACAGCTTTTCCTGCATTTTTGATTATTAAATTTTTTTTACCCTCCTTAATAATCTGTCTCGGTAGGCTATTAGTGTTAGCAAGTGAACATCCAATAATGAGCATTCCCATCGATAACACAACCAAAATTAGAATTTTTTCATAATTTCCCTCCCAATATTTATTTCTACACTAAATTCTAACATGCTTATCGGTTGTTGTTAAGTTTTAATTAAAATTTATTTATATATTTTTAAATAATTAAAGCTCCGTGAATGCGTCTATTAAAAATTGATTTAAAAACGCTAATCCGTCATCAGTTAAAAAACAATGTGTTTGGCTCAATTTTATTAAATTTCGTTTTTGCCATTTTTGAAGTGTTTTTTTTATGATTTCAGGAAGGCTCAAGTTAAACCTTCCGGAAAAATCGGCAAGGTTAATGCCGTCTTTTAATCTAAAACCCATCATTAACGATTCTTTTATTAAATTTTGTGTAGAAATGTTTTCGGTTTTATAACCGTCTTTTTTTGATTTAAACCAATCGGATATGTTTTTAATTCCTTCTGTTCTAAAACCGACAGTTTTACCGCTGTTGCAGTCTTTATGAATAATCGTACCGACAGCCGAGGGGCCGAGTCCCAAATAGCTGTCAAGGTTCCAGTAGGTTAAGTTGTGTCGGCATTTGTCTTCCGGCGTTTTTGCAAAGTTGGAAACCTCGTATCTTGTATATCCGTGGCGTTTTAATAATTCACAGCCGTGCAACCACAGCTCTGCCGAAAAATTGTTTTCAGCATCGGCTCGGCTGTCGTTTGTGCAAAGCGAATACAGCGAAATATGCTCGGCATCAAATTTTAAAAGCGTGTTTATATCATCAGCTAAAATCGATCTGTTTTGACCTTCAAAACCTGCGATTAAATCAAACGAAAGTTTAACATTTTGTTTTTCTGCAAAGTTTTTCAAAAGATGCAAAGCATTAAGTGTTATACTTTTAGAGCCGATTCTGTTTTGCGTTTTTAATATTTCCGTATTTAGAGTTTGTACACCCATTGAAAACCTGTTTACCCCTCCGTCATTAGCGGCTTTTATAAAGTCGGCTGTCAGGCTGTCGGGGTTTGCTTCGATGGTGAATTCTATATCTGCATAATTAGTTAATTTAGAAATGGAGCTTGTCAAAAAAAACACATCTTTCGGTTTAAGTAATGAAGGTGTGCCGCCGCCTATATAAACAGAAGTGAATTCTTTAATATCGAATTGGTCTTTTTGTTTTTTTAAGTCTTGCAGAATTTTTTTTGAAAAAGGTGAAGCTCCGTGATGTGGCTTAAGAAGTTCAGAAAATCGATTTTGTCTGACTGAAAAAAAATCACAGTACTTGCATTTTTGGATGCAAAACGGGAAGTGAATATAAACGGCGGCTTTTTTGTCCGGATTATTTTTTATTGCCGACATCTAATTTGGTTATTTTCTTAAAAGGCCAGTATCTAAACAATACTTTTCCTTCTATATCTTTACTTTTAACGGCACCCAAAAAGCGTGAGTCCAATGTGCCTACACGATTATCGCATAACAGAAAATATTCATCGTCTGCAAGAGTGATTGTTTTCATACTACCCGAAAAAGGCAAATCTTTCGTCCAGTTTTCCGGCATATTTTTTACAGTTATGTCGTAATCTATTTCCGTTAATTCAAATTCGGTTAAAAAATGTTCTTGATTTGCCGGTTTTACATGCAGAACATAATCTTCCATGTAAATAGAATCACCGGGTATTGCTACAATTCTGTAAAATCCTTTTTTTAATGCAGGCTTTTTATTAAGCGAAAACGGTTTGTACATATTTAGCGTAAAGAAACCCGATATACCGTTTGCAATCTTTTGTAAAATATTCATATCGTTTTCATACAGAGGTTTTCGCAACACTAATTCGCCGCGTCTGGCATCTTCGTCAGCTTTGAACAGAGGGGTAATTACAATAAAGTCGCCGACATCAATCGTGGGTTGCATGGTTACGGATTCTATCTTATATGTTTTGAAAAGATAAATCGTTGTCAGATTATATATAATAATCAGTATTGCCAAAAAAAATACACAGACCAGAAAAAATTTTCGGCGAGCCACCTGCTCTGTATAAGAATATCCTTTTGAGCTCACGAACAACTCCTTTATTTTTATTATCAAGAGGCACTTTCTAAAAACGGTGCATAAATAGCTTTATGTTTCAGTATTTACATGGTAGCATTTTTTGCTAATCTTGACAAGTAGGTGGAAAAATATGTATAATTGAAAATTGTATGAGCTTGGACGGAATAAAAATTATAGCAAAAAATAAAAAGGCCTACTTCAATTATACTGTAGAAGAAGACATAGAATGTGGGATAGTATTACAGGGTACGGAAGTAAAATCCGTGCGTGCAGGAAAAATTTCATTTCCTGACGCTTTTGCCGAAATAATAGAAGATGAAGTTTGGTTAAAAAATATGAGTATTTCAGAATATGTATACTCTTCTTTTTTTAATCATGATACCTTTAGGCCTAGAAAGTTGTTATTACATAGAGATGAGATAAAAAGATTGAACAGAAAGGTTCAGGAAAAGGGCTTTACGCTTATCCCTTTACTTTTTTATTTGAAGCGGGGTAGGTTGAAGGTAAAACTTGGGTTGTGTAAAGGAAAGAAACTTTACGATAAGCGTGAAGATATAAAAGCACGAGATATTAAACGGGATATACAAAGAGAAATTCGTGCCGGCAATTAGGGATAACCTGATTGTAAGGAGGATATTTATGAAAAAAAGACAGAAACCGCTTTTATTACACTCAACAAAAAAACAGGTGATGGCATTTTTGTTGTTTGGTATAGCAGGTCTTGCTTTTGCCGCAAAACCGTCTGTAAATGTTTACAAATTGACCTATGAGGGTGTAAGCCCGAAAACTGCCGACAGTATAAATGATGCTATCTATTCTTTTATAGCAGAGGTGAAGGATTACACTATTAGAGATTTCAGAAACCAGCCAACTCCGGCAGATACATCGCTCATTAAAAGCAATTTTATATTTTACGGCAATATTGCAGGTGACAGCGATGGGGTTAAAATTAACTTGGTTTTAAAAAATGTGTCTGACGACACAACCCGCCTTATTTCAAAGCATTATGCCAGCTCAAACATAATTTTGATAGAGTCTCGCGCACTGGTAAACGATCTTTTCAGTTCGTATTCAATTCAAGGCGAGCCATCGGACAGCTCGCAAGCGAAGAGCAAAAAACAGGCTCCAACCGATATTTTGGGAAGATGGAACGGTGAAAGCGGAATATCGAGTATAACATTGCTTCCCAATAATCGTGCCATAATTGCTCTTAAATCAGGAGTATCGATTTCTGCCGTAACTGACCTTAAAGGCAATAAACTCACCGTTACGCAAAAAAGCTCTGTTTCAGCCAAGCAGTTCAGTGATTTGCCGGCTGTGATTGCACAAGAAGCGATTAAAAAGGCTAAACCTTTAAAATGGGTTTTCCGGGTTTCCGATGATATGATGAAGCTTACAGGAACGAAGCTTGCAACGGAAATTGCGCATAACGGCAAGGCAATTACGGCTGTAAGATTTGTAGAAGTTCCTGTAGTTTGGACACGCCAATAGGGTATAAAAAAAGCTCACCTAAAAGGTGAGCTTATCGGGAGCGACGGGGATCGAACCCGCGATCTCCGGCGTGACAGGCCAGCGCGATAACCATCTTCGCTACGCCCCCAGTGGAAGAGAGTTTATAATAATAACAAAAAAATGTCAAGCCCTTTTTTTGATTTTTACTGATTTAATTTTTTTTACGCTGAGGAAATTGCAAAACTCAGACGAGTTTTGCAATTTCCTCTTTTAATTAAAGAACAAAAGATTATGCGAGGGCGTGGGTTGGCCTTTGGCAAAATATTGACTAATTTAAAATATTTCTTTATGAAATCCTTGACAAGGTAAATTTAATATTGTACCATATTGAAGTTATTTATAAGGAGTGGATTATGAGTGAATTTATGGACTTGAAAAAGTATCCTGCGGAGCCTTTTAAGATTAAGGTTGTTGAAACCGTGAAAATGCATTCGAGGGAGGAGCGAGAGGCCGCTATGAAGCGTGCCGGTTATAATACATTTAACTTGCGCTCTGAAGACTGCTATATTGACCTGTTGACTGACTCAGGTACAAACGCAATGAGTGATAAGCAATGGGCAGGTATGATGATAGGTGATGAGGCTTATGCAGGCTCAAAGAACTGGTTTCATCTTGAAGAAACTGTTCGAGACATTATGGGTTTTGAGTATTTGGTTCCTACACATCAAGGACGAGGTGCCGAAAATCTTTTGTCGCAGATTGCAATTAAGCCCGGTCAGTATGTTGCGGGAAACATGTATTTTACGACAACAAGGTACCATCAGGAAAGAAACGGCGGTATTTTTGTTGACATCATTAAAGATGATGCACACGATGCCGGCAAAAATGTTCCTTTCAAGGGCGATATTGATTTGGGTAAACTTGAAAAGTTGATTACGGAAAAAGGGGCCGAAAACATTGCTTACATCTGTTTGGCAGTAACCGTAAACCTTGCCGGCGGTCAACCTGTTTCAATGAAGAATATGCGCGAGGTTCGCGAAATTACCAAAAAGCACGGTGTAAAAGTTTTCTACGATGCAACCCGCTGTGTTGAAAATGCTTATTACATTAAAGAGCAGGAATCGGGATACGAGAACAAATCTATCAAAGAAATAGTTCACGAAATGTTCAGTTATTCTGACGGTGCAACTATGTCCGGTAAAAAAGACTGTATTGTAAACATTGGCGGTTTCTTGGCTCTGCGTGATGAAGAGCTTTTTGGAAAAGCAAAAGAGATTGTTGTTGTTTATGAAGGTATGCCTTCTTACGGAGGTATGGCAGGACGCGATATGGAAGCTATGTCTATAGGTTTAAGAGAATCTTTGCAGTTTGAATACATTGAGCATCGTATCAAGCAGGTTCGCTATTTGGGCGACAGACTTTTGGCAGAAGGTGTTCCAACCATTGAGCCTATTGGCGGTCATGCAGTATTCCTTGATGCACGCAGATTCTGTCCGCATCTTGAGCAAGAGCAGTTCCCCGCACAATCGCTTGCGGCATTCCTTTTCATGGATTCAGGAGTGCGTACAATGGAGCGAGGTATCGTTTCCGCTGGACGGGATATTAAAACAGGCGAAAACCACAAGCCAAAACTTGAAACTGTTCGCGTAACAATTCCTCGCCGTGTTTATACTTACAGACACATGGACATTGTTGCCGATTCAATCATCAGGCTTTACAAAAACAAAGACCAAATCCGCCCGTTGAAGTTCGTTTACGAGCCAAAACAATTGCGTTTCTTTACAGCAAGATTTGACTTTGCAGATTAAAATTAATTTAGATTAAAATTAAGGGGCTTGTTAATCGCAGGCCCTTTTTTTTCGCTTGTCTTATTAAAATTTAATTTATTAAAATTCACCCCGCGGGCTTGCATAATTTTTTTTGAGCAGATGAATTAAATTTTAAGCAGGATTTTCCACTTCGTTCCAACTCCTGCTTTTGTTTGGTTTCAGCTCAAAAAAAGATAGACTTCGCCCGCCACTTCACTTTAAAATATTTTGCAAAGCACGCCGGTTTTCTGCTTTTTTTTAACTTTTTGCCTATTGATGTTTAGCTCATTACATCGTATAATTAAACCCGTATTTTACGGGAGGTGTAAAAATGAAAAGAGCTTTTATTGTGTTATGTTTTTTTGCAGCGACATCGATTTTAGCCGCAGATCCTGCTTTGGGACTATGGAAAAGCATCGATGAAAAAACAGGTGAAGTTACGGGAGTTTGGGAGGTTTATACCGAAGGCGGTAAACTTTTTGGAAAAATGCTTGTCTGTGTAGGAAATGCTCCCGATGCCGCCGCAATTGAATGTACGAAAGATTATCCCGGTTTTCCGAAAAAGGGGAATGTGAGTAATATGCCTTTAGTAGGAACTCCGTTTATCTTTAATCTTGTAAAAAAGTCCGAAGGAAGTTGGCATAAGGGAAACATAATCGATCCGGGAAACGGAAAATGCTATCAATGCAGAATAATGTTCAGAAAAGCCAACGGCAAAAAATACAAGGTTGACAAACTTGAAATGCGCGGTGAGTTAGCACTTGGTATAGGCAGAAGCCAATTTTGGGTTCGCTCTTCAATGGCTGAGGTTAAAAGTTTAACAGCGAGTAATACCTATCCTGCAGGTTATAAAAAGGCAACGGAATAGTTTTCTCTTTTACTTGCAGATTTTTGGTTTTGGGTTTCGCACTTGAATTTTTTTAATTTATATTTTATAATCCGAAATCTATGGCAGATATTTTTGTAAGTGAAATTTTAATTTTGTTTTTGCTGATTTTTCCGATACTGCGACCCTTTTTCAAGTTTTTAAAAAAAATGCCGGCTGTTTCTTTATTACCTTTTTTTGCGATAATACTCGGCATTTTGCTTGTTTTTGGGCAAGGTTTGTATGTTTCGATTCTGCCTGTGTTGATTTTTAGTGTTTTAGTTTTTTTTTCGGAAATAAAGCGAATAGTCAGGTTTTTTGCAGGCCTTACAAATGAGTTTTACTCCGTTGTATCGATTGTTTTTAGAGCGTTTTTGTTAATTCTATGGGGTCTCGTTTTTTTTGAAATTGTTAAATTTTCGCCTGAAAATGCTTATGCCGTTACTCAAAAAGTGGAGACCAGGGAAGTTATTCTTTCAGATTCGTTTGGAAAAGAATGCTTTGGCGGATTTTTTGCACAGCCGGATAATTCTAATGTTGAAAACCTACCGACTGTTTTGGTTATGCCATCTTTTAAACATACTACTTCCGATATAAGCACGGTTGCACGATACTTCATACAGGAAAAATATCCTGTAATACAAATACGCGATATTTGCAAAAAACAGCCGTGGTATGTTCCGAGAGGGCTTGATTCTTTAAAAAACGTTTTTCAGTTACTTTTGGGTAATTCTGATATTGAGTATATAGACGAGCCTGAATTTGAGGGGTTTATTGATGCTGTTTTGGAAAAATATGCTTCGGATAAAGCTGTGTTTGTTTTTTCTGAAGGCGTTTATAATAAGTTGATAACGGATTATGCGATTAAAAATCCGTCAAAAATAGCAGGAACTTTTGTTTATGCGTCTGAAGAGTATGCGAATAAAATTTTGCAGGATATAACGGAAAACCGGAGTATTAGAATGTCTGCCGATGAGGGTGCGAAGTTTTTGCCGGAAGTTGCTCTAAAACCCGTCTGCTTGTTTGTTGATTCCGAAAAAACAAATCTCGCCGATATGTCTGAATTGAGAGGAGATGACCCACTTGCAGCCGTAATATTGGGCAGCAGCAGAAGTATTGGAAGGAGCGATTTGATAAAGCCGGCAAAGGTTTTTGAAAAATGGATTTATGTTAGGGGTAATTATGAAACAAAATGAGCTGGATAGTTATTTTAGAGAATTTTTAAAAATAGATGAATTTGCCTCGATAGATCCGTCCCAAAACGGATTACAGATTGCAAATACAGGCAAAGAAATAAAAAAGATTGCTTTTGCGGTTGATGCCTGTTTGGAGACAGTAAAGCAGGCTGCAAGTCTAAACGCTGATATGCTGTTTGTGCATCACGGCATATTTTGGGGACAGTCGCCGAAAATTGTCGGGGTGCATTATGACAGGGTTCGTGAATTCTTTAATGCGGATATGGCTTTGTACGCTGTTCATTTACCGCTTGATGCACACCCTGTTTACGGAAATAATGCGGGGCTTGCGGCCAGACTTAATCTTCAGGATATTGTTCCGTTCGGTGATTGGCGAGGTGTGAAAATAGGCTGTTCCGGCGTTTCTTGCGGTATGGATATTGAAACGCTTGTAAAAAGGCTTTTCCCCGATGGTGAAAAACCAATATCGGTTTTGCCGTTTGGAAAAAAAGAAATCAGGACTGTAGGCATTATTTCAGGTGGTGCCAGTGATGATTTAAGTCAAGCAATTGATGCCGGTTTAGATCTTTACATAACAGGGGAATTAAAACATCAAGCCTACCACGAAGCATTGGAAAATAAAATCAATGTTATTGCAGGGGGACATTATCAGACCGAAACCGTGGGAGTAAAGCTTGTTGCAGAAAAACTGCGCTCTGAAACCTATTTGGAAACGGTGTTTATTGATTTGCCGACAGGACTGTAAAACAATAAAATAAATAATTGAAAGGAAATTTTACTTATGAATGAAAAATTTAACAAAAAAGAGGTTTTTCTCCCTCTTTTGCTTACTGTATTGGCTTTTGCATTTGACCAAGTTACAAAGGTGATAGTATATGCCAAAGCGGTGCCTTATCAGATACACCGCAGTTTTTTTAACGGCTTATTTAATATACGACTTGTGTTTAATAAAGGCGCCGCTTTCAGTTTAGGAAGTAATTTTAGCGAAACAATTAGGATTGTGGTTTTGGGGACTTTGCCGTTGATTGCTCTTGTTGTTATTTTTATATTTTATGTGAAAACAAAAGAGCTGACTTATATGCAACGATGGTTTATAGCCGGAATACTTGGCGGCGGACTCGGAAATATTTTTGACCGGTTGGTAAGACCCGAAGGGGTTGTAGATTTTTTGGATGTAAAGTTTTTCGGTATATTCGGACTTGAACGATGGCCGACTTTTAATGTTGCCGACTCCATTGTTGTAGTTTGCGGTATATGTTTGATTTTAACGCTTTTATTCGGAAATAAAAACAGCAAACAAGATACTCAAGCTAAAGACTAATATCCGTCTGAAAGCTGTCGGTTGAGGTCTCTTTGGCAAAGCTCTTGATAAACAGGAGCCCGCTTTTTTAATTCGTCTTTGACATTTTGCGGGAAAGGTAAATAACGCCAAAAGACCTCTCTTATTTCGCGTGGAAGTTTTTGAATGCCTTCGCTTTCTTTAAGCATCCATACCATGTAGGAATCTATAAAGTAATCTTTTACATCGCCTTTTAGCTTTTCTTTTTGGTACCATTGGTAGTAGTTACCGGTTAAGCCTTCTTCCATCCAGTAGTATGAGGCTTTTTCTTTTGCGACCTGCCATCGTAAATCTGCAACCGCTCTGAGCAAAGAAAGCTTGATGTTTCTTGCATACATTGGAATAACTATACGCCCTCTACTGGTTATTCTGTTATATCTGTCAAAAGGCTCCCAGCAAAAACCAATATCTCCATAACTTGGAACGAGAATAACGAAGGGCGGAATTCTATTAAGCTGAGATTTATACTGTCTGCAAAAGGCCTGTGAGTCAATACTTTCAATCCATGACATCAATGCAAGTACATTTTCTCTTATTCCAATTTCGTTTGCATTTGACCTAAAGTATTCTCTCGAAAGAACAGGAAAGTGATTTCCTTTTCTGCCACAAGTCATTTTTGCCATCTGTCTTATGGTATCGTATTCTGCATTTACACCTGAAAGATTAAGCGACTCAGTGTCAGAGCCTTCTATCTTGTTGTTTAAAGAGTTCATATCTCCTTCAGCCCGTTTATAGTCATTTAAAAAGCGTGAGAGCTCTTTATCCATCGATATTAGTTTTTTTAGCTTTTCATTCATACCACTTATGCTGCGTTTTTGGGCTTCCGAATAAGGAGCTTTCGCCATAACACCGGGTATACTATCATGAGTGAAAAGTCCTGAAATTTGGTCTCGAATGGCATCTTCCAGACGACCTCTTTCTTCCGATTTTGACCTTAACAGGTTTTCTGCACTTTGTTTTTTTCCTGACGCTTTTTGTAAAAGTTGCTGAAATCTTTCGTTGTTTTGTTTTTTTGACACCCTGACTTCGTCTGTTGTTGACGGTGAAATTTTACCGGAGCCTATTGCCGTAATCCATTCGTCCAAATAATATATCGGCTCGCAGTATTCATTTCCATCAACTATTTTTGCAAAGATATTTTTTTGGTCAGGTGTTAGAAGTGTGGGCAATAAAAGACCGTATCGCAATGTGTATTTGTTTTCTTTTTCGGCAGTTCCTGCGGCAATAGATGAGACTGTTTCAGATATGTAATTCCAATAGTTTGTAATAACTTGTTGGCGGAAAACACCCTTGTCTTTTTGGTCTTTTGCTGTCAAATATTTTGTTAAAGATGTATGAAGCCTTTGAGCCGGCTCACCAAAGCCTGCCAAAACTTTTTTGTAAAAATCTGCTGTGTCAAAAATGGTATGCGGCTCTTTATTGTATTTTTTGGTTACTTTTGGGAACGATAATATCGCCAGATCTACTTCGCTTGGGTCGCGTGCTTTTTCACCTATTGCCTCTCTTGCTTTAGAGTACATTGTTTGAGAGTTAATATCCATTGGTGTAACAGAGATATTTTCCAGTAGCTGGTCAACATCAAGATCTTCAATATCGGGTGAATTTGGCGCCATACTTTCTCCAAAACAGTGGAGATGAGGGGAATCGAACCCCTGACCTATTGCATGCCATGCAAGCGCTCTACCAACTGAGCTACACCCCCACGAAGTTATTATATTATATCAGAAAAAAAGCCAAAAGGTCAAGGTCTTTTTAAAACTAAATACGCAAAAAAGAACCGGTAAGTCAAGTTTTAAAAAGAGCTTTATTTTTGCTAAACGCCAACCCGCTCCCGCCTTAAATCTTTTGTTTTTTGCCGCTAAAATAATCAGCGTCTCACATAGTGAGCCGCTTCTACTGTCGGCAAAAGCAAACAAAAGGATAACGGCGCTCGCCAAACGCACTTTAACCGATACGGCATAACTTGCCGGAATACTGCAAAACTTCCCGCGTATATTAACAATAGTGGAGCTGTGAGTTTTATGTGTAGCGTTGTTTTAGTTTGGGGGGTAGCGGCAAAAAAAACGCTTTAAAAAAATTATTTTTTTAAAGCGTTTTTTTGAAGCGAGGGGGATACACCCCCTATTTAATTTTACAGTTGCCTTAATACTTGATTTTTTTTTAAATTTGGCTATTATTGATATACTTATTGATAATAGGTTGATTATGAGTAATTATGATGTTAGATTAGGAATAGATGTAGGCTCTACGACAGTTAAGGTTGTTGCTTTGGATTGTCAAGGGGCGTTATTGTATAGTCGGTATAAGAGGCATCGAGCTGATATTAGAAGTACGATTATAGATGTTGTTTCAGGTGCTTTAGATGAAGTCAGTTCTCGGTATACGGATAAGGCTGTTGTATCTTCGGTTGTTACCGGTTCGGGCGGTTTGGCTGTTTCGCATTGGCTGAATATTCCGTTTGTACAGGAGGTTTCGGCATCAACTACGGCTGTAAGGCGGTTAATTCCGGAAACTGATGTTGTAATTGAGCTCGGCGGTGAAGATGCGAAGATTACATATTTTGACGGCTCTAATATTGAGCAGAGAATGAACGGAACTTGTGCGGGAGGTACGGGGGCTTTTATTGACCAGATGGCGGCGTTGCTTGAAACAGATGCTTCCGGGTTGAATGAGCTTGCAAAGAAGTCCGGTACAATTTATTCTATTGCGGCAAGGTGCGGGGTGTTTGCAAAAACAGATGTGCAGCCGCTCATCAATGAGGGGGCAAGGCGAGAGGACATTGCCGCCAGTATTTTTCAGGCGGTTGTAAGTCAAACTATTTCGGGGTTGGCTTGCGGAAGACCAATTCGAGGTAAAATTGCTTTTCTTGGCGGGCCTTTACATTTTTTGGACAGTTTGCGCGAAAGGTTTATTATTACTCTAAATCTGACAGACGATAAAATTATTGTTCCTGAAAAGGCGGAGCTGTTTGTCGCTTTTGGGGCGGCATTGCAGGAATTAAAAGTAAATGAAGATGAAGATGAGAATGCTCTTTCGGAAAAATATAATTTTCTTTCGGTTGATAAATTTCGAAAAAGTTTAAATACAATCGCCACAGCCGAAATGACGGAAATACAGAGGTTACCGCCTCTTTTTGAAACAGAGGCAGAGCTAAAGGCTTTTAGAAAAAGGCATTCTGCCAGCATGGCAAAAACCGCCGATATTTTTTCTGCACGGGGGCCTGTGTTTTTAGGGCTTGATGCGGGGTCTACTACCACAAAGGCTGTTTTAATTGATGATGAGGGGCGGATACTTTGGCGTTTTTACGATGTCAATGCCGGAAATCCCGTGAACTTAGCCGTGAAGATGCTCAAAGACCTTTACAGAATACTTCCGAGTGAAGCTCATATAGCCCGTTGTGTTTCAACCGGTTACGGCGAGTCTCTTTTTCAAGCGGCGTTGGGTGCAGATTCAGGTGAAGTTGAAACAATTGCCCATTATACGGCGGCAAATTTCTTTTTGCCCGGAGTTGACTTTCTGTTGGACATTGGCGGACAGGATATGAAGTGTTTGCAGATGAAAGACGGGGCTGTTGTTTCTATTCAGCTTAACGAAGCATGCTCATCGGGTTGCGGTAGCTTTTTGGACAATTTCGCCCGCTCACTTGGTATGCGTATTCAAGATTTTTCAAGCAAGGCGTTGTTGGCAAAAAATCCTGTTGATTTGGGAATAAGATGTACCGTCTTTATGAACAGTCGCGTTAAGCAAGCTCAAAAGGAAGGCTCTTCGGTCGGTGATATTTCGGCGGGGCTTTCATATTCGGTAATTAAGAATGCGTTATTTAAAGTTATAAAACTTCGAGATGCCGGTGCTATCGGTGAAAAGGTGATTGTGCAAGGCGGTACTTTTAACAATGATGCTGTGTTGCGGGCATTTGAGCTTGTATCAGGAAGGCAACCCGTACGCCCCGATGTTGCAGGGCTTATGGGTGCTTATGGAGCGGCTTTAATTGCAATGAAACAATGGAAGGATTCAGGTGCTGACGAAAAGGCTGTTTCAGGGCTTTTTACTTTGGAGGACTTGGAAAACTTTGTTGTAAATCTTGAGCTGAAAAGATGCAATAAATGTCCGAATGCTTGTCTTATGACAATAAATACTTTTTCAAACAACAGACAGAAAAGGACATTCGTAACCGGTAATCGCTGTGAGCGCGGTGCGGAACTTGAAGTAAAATCGGTAAAACAGAAAAAAGAACAGTTGCCTAATTTATTCGATTGGAAATATAAGCGAATTTTCAAATACAAGTCGATACCGGAAAAAGATGCTAAGCGTGGTGTAATCGGAATTCCGCGCGTGCTTAATATTTACGAAAACTATCCGTTTTGGTTTACGCTTTTTACGGAGTTGGGTTTTTCCGTAAAGCTATCTCCCCGTTCAAGCAGAAATGTTTACGAGCTTGGTTTGGAGTCAATTCCTTCCGAGTCGGTTTGCTATCCTGGAAAAATTGCGCACGGTCATATTGAATCTCTTTTGAAAGCAGGGGTTAAAACTATTTTTTATCCGTGCATACCCTATGAAAGAAAAGAAGATGCGGGAGCGGGGAATCATTACAACTGTCCGATTGTTACAAGCTATCCTGAAGTTATAAAAAACAATGTAGAAGTGTTTAGACAAGATACTGATATAGTTTACATGCATCCGTTTCTCCCATTGTTTGACCGTAAAGCATTAAAAAAGCGATTGCAGGAAGAATTGAAGCGATTTAATATTTTGCCATCTGAAATAAACAAAGCGGTTGACAAAGCCTGGGAAGAACAAACCTGCTTTCAAAATGAAGTTCATCAAAAAGGTATCGACACATTAAAAGAGATAAAAGAAAAAGGAATACAGGGAATTGTGCTTGCAGGTAGACCCTATCATCTTGACCCCGAAGTAAATCACGGTATACCCGAATTATTGACAGGGCTTAATCTTGCAGTTTTAACAGAAGATTCTGTTGCGCATCTCGGTGAAATTGAAAGACCGCTTAGAATTGTTGACCAATGGGTGTATCATAACAGGCTGTATCGTGCAGCTCAATTTGTGGCTGAACATGAAAGTTTGGAAATGATACAGCTTACAAGTTTCGGTTGCGGGCTCGATGCCGTTACCGCAGACCAAGTGCAGGAAATACTGCAAGCAAAGGGGAAAATGCACACCCTCATAAAAATTGACGAGGGCTCAAATTTGGGGGCAATCAGAATTCGGGTACGCTCTTTAATTGCCGCAATCAAAGAGCGTAAAAATAAAAATCGATTTATTAAAGCGCAGTCTTCGGCGTTTTTAAACCGCACCGTTTTTACAAAGGAAATGCGAAAAACTTACACAATTTTAGCACCTCAAATGTCGCCCATTCATTTTGAATTATTGGAAGCTGCTTTTCGTCATTCAAATTATAACTTTAAAGTATTGCCAAATATTGACGCAAAGACAGTTGATGTCGGTTTAAAATATGTAAACAACGATGCTTGTTATCCTTCTATTATCGTAGTCGGTCAGATGATAGCCGCATTGCAATCAGGCGAATATGACTTAGATTCGGTCGCTCTTGTAATCACGCAAACAGGCGGAGGGTGTAGAGCAACAAACTATATAGGTTTTATTCGCAGAGCATTGATTGATGCAGGTTTTGCGGACATACCCGTAATCGCATTGAGTGCACAAGGAATCGAAACAAACCCGGGCTTTAAGTATACTGCAAAATTACTTGACCGACTGATAAAATCGGTTTGTTTGGGCGACTTACTGATGCGGGTAATTTACAGGGTACGCCCCTATGAATTGATACCCGGCTCGGTAAATAAACTTCACAGAAAATATGTTGAGCGAATTTGCTTGGAACTAAAAAATTTGCCGAGCGGAAAATACAAAAAACTTATTTACGACATAGTAGACGATTTTGATAAAATACCTTTACGCAAAATTCATAAACCGAGAATTGGTGTTGTCGGCGAAATCCTTGTAAAATTTCACCCCGTTGCAAACAATAATATATTTGAAACAATTGAAAAAGAGGGTGCCGAATGTGTCGTTCCCGACCTGCTTGACTTTATATTTTATTCGCTTTACACGGGAAATGTTCACCATAAATTACTTGCCGCAAGCAAACAAAAAGCAATTGTATCTGGAGTAGGAATTGCATTTTTGGAAAATTACAGAAAACACATCAAACAAGCCCTCGAAAAAAGCAAACGCTTCCTGCCTCCTGAATCTATCTACAACCTTGTCAAAGGCGTTGACGGAATTGTTCAAACCGGCAACATCATGGGCGAAGGCTGGTTCCTTACTGCCGAAATGGTCGAGCTGATTCACACAGGCGTTCCGAGCATTGCCTGCGTTCAACCGTTTGCCTGTCTTCCAAACCATGTAACGGGAAAAGGCATGATAAAAGAGCTTCGCCGTCGCTATCCTGAAGCCAATATTTCTGCCATCGATTACGACCCTGGCGCAAGCGAAGTCAACCAATTGAACCGACTTAAACTCCTTCTTGCCAACGCAAAAGTCGGCGCACACCCCGATGAAACAAAAAGGCAAGCGAGCGAAGAAGAGCAAAGGGCATAATAATTATTTTTGCAACGCTCGAGGTAACTCTCGCTTTTGCTCACAACCCCTCGACCGCCTTAAATCTTTTGTTTTTTTCTTAAATAAAAAAACAGTGTCTCAACTTCGTGAGCCACTTTTACTTTTGAAACAATCAAACAAAAGGATATCGGCGGTCTTAAAATCAGGCTAAACTAACTGACAAGAAAGTATCAGACTTTATGTCTGATACTTTCTTGTATCTTGCCGGATTTCTGAAAAATCTCAGCAGAAAAAACTACAATAAAAGAAATGAGATTTTTTAAAATTACAGTAAAAGTCGGACACTTGAACATAATCAAAGTGAACCGACTTTTAAGAAAACATTTTTTTATTTTCCGACCCAAAGACCGTGAAGATTACAATATCCGTATGCTTCAATAACTTTATCGTCTGCAGTCAGCGAAAAGCTTATTTCAGGATTTTCGTTTACAGGCAATTCTTTAAATTGCAAACCTTTTTCTGTGCGTAAACATACCCAACCGATGTTATGCTCGTCTGTCATAGGGTGTGAAACGCTACCGACTTTTACGGTTACGGTTTGTCCGTTTACTTCGACTACAGGTACATGCTTTTCTTTTGCCGCATCTACAGTATTGGCTTTAACATACTCAGCCTTGTTATCTTTACAGGTTATTTCGGCACTTCCACAAGCGTTTATTCCGATAAAAGTGCAATCATGTCCGGTTAAGAAAAATTTAGGTTCTTTCATAGTTTTACTCCTCTATATTGAAAATAATTCCTGACTTAAATATAATAAATTTATTGAAGGCAGTAAAGGGGTTAAAGAATAAAAGTCGGAAATTTAAATAAAGAAAAAGCAAAGGTTAAATTAGCCTTAAAATTGGCTTATTGATATATAGTTTTTATAATCTCTGAGGCTATATTATTGCCCCAGAAAAAGCCTTTGTCGGTAAATTTAAAGATGCCGTTTTTATTTTGAACCAGTCCCTCAGCTTTGAATGTATCAAGTTTTGCTTCTATTTTTTTATGCTCATCTTCAGTTAAAAGCGGTATTTCAATTATGCCCTCTTGCATTAACCCTGAAAATTTTTTTATGCGCTTATATGCCGGATTTATTGACATTCCTTGCAGTTTTCCGAAATTATCAACATGATTTTGGAAGTCCTGCTTTTTTAATGGTATCATAAAAGCTGTTGAGTTTATATTTCCGCCTGCACCTGCACCTACAGGAAACACATCACCGGCCTGATGCGATGTTCTGATATATTCATAATTGTCGCGATTTGGTTTTACAAGTTTTGTAATTTCCAAAAAATCATATCCATTCTTTCTTGCTTCCGTTACTGCCGTAGAAAAAAACATCGCATCGCTTTCAACAGTTTTTTTTGTATAGCTTTCTTTGTCAATCTTGCTGCCTATTTTTGTTTTGCCCATTACAATAAGTGAATAAAACGAAAAGCCTGCAATATCCAATGCGGCGGCTCGTTGTATGTCTTTTTGTAGCATTTCTTTTGTTTCATTCATATAGTTGTATATAATGTCTATGTTGACATTTCTAAAACCTGTTGTAAATGCTTTTTTAATAATCTCTTCGGCAAATTCACCGGTGCCGAGTCTGCCAAGCTGCTCCCTGCCTGAATTATCAAATGTTTGAACTCCAATGCTCAACCTATTCACGCTGTTATCGAAAAGAGTTTTCAGTTTTTCATTTTCGCCATCGAGTTCGGTTAAAGTTGTTTCAACAGATATTTCTGCATCGTCTGCAATGTTAAAGTTGTTGTAAAGGGCTTGTAATATTTTTGCCAATTGCTCGGACGGAAGCGCTGTAGGTGTTCCACCCCCGAAATAAACAGAGTTAATAACAGAAGATTGTACATATTCGGTTTTTCCGTATTTTTTGATTTGCTTTACAACTAATTCGGCATAATCGTCCGGCACCGGATTGATGCTTCGTCTCATACTGCAAAAAGAGCAAATTTTTTTACAATACGGAACATGGATATAGATAGCCTTTTTACCGGTATCGGTATTTGGTTTAGCCAAAGCCGAAGAAATAGGCATTGGACCTCTGATATGTTTTTTAAAAGCCATTCCTGCATCATGATGTGATTTTTTGCGCTCCGAAAAAGAGCAATTTAAAATTTCTTCTACTGTCATTTTACCCCCTCATTTTTTTAACTATTTCAAAAAATTTTTAAATATCTTCTGTGCCTGTTGAAAATCATTTTGGTCAGGGTGTTTTGCAGCTTCTTCATGTCGCTTTCGTCTTTCTTCATCCATATAATGCGGGTGGTCTTTTGGAAAGTCCATAAATCTTTTTGTAAGTGCAGGGTCAATTTTTCCTTGACAGCCAAATTTAGCAGTAACGGTATTTCCGTTTTTAACAAGTAAGTCTGTGATTCTTTGATAACAGTTGTTTGCATGCTCTGAATCAGGATATGCCCCCAGTGTAAAAAAATATCCGACCTGTTTGTTTTTTAAGGTATCGATAAATTTTAATGCTTCTTCGTTGGGCAAGCCCTTATCAATCCAGCAACCTAATATAATTTTATCATAAGCGTCTATATTTTCGACTTTACTCATCGGAAGAAAGTCAGTTCCCTCCGGCATAACTTCAAAAATTGCTTTTCCTACTTTTTCCGTGTTTCCTGTTTTACTTGAATATGTTACCAATAATTTCATTGTATTTACCTCCTTGAAATAATAGTAATTTTGTAATATTAATTTGCCACATTACATTTGCGATGCGGTAAAATAATCGGATATTTTTTTTCTTCATCATAAATAATTTTGCAATCAATATTATATATTGTTTTAATTAAATCCTCCGTAAATATTTCTCTCGGTGTTCCGTGTTTGAATAGAGTACCTTCCTGTAAAACAATGACTTCATCACTGTATTGAGCGGCTTGGTTTAAATCATGTAGCACCATAATAATAGTCAGTCCGGTAGATTTATTCAAACAAAAAATTAAGTCTAAAAGCTCAAGCTGATAGCCTATGTCTAAATAAGTTGTAGGCTCGTCCAAAAGTAAAACGGACGGTTGTTGTGCCAGCGCCATTGCAAGCCAAACTCTTTGACGCTCACCACCTGAAAGATTGCATACTCTTTTTTCTGCAAAATCAATTAAGTCTGTTTGTTTAAGTACTTCATCAATTATTGCTTCATCTTCTTCTGACCTGATTTCATACCATTTTTTATGAGGGGTTCTGCCAAAATAAATTAAGCGTCTTACACTCAAGTCTTCGGGGGCTATGTTATGCTGTAGTAAAATTGCAACCTGTTGTGCAAATTCTTTTTTCGGCAGTGATGCTATATCCGTGTTACACAGTAAAACTTTGCCGTCATTAATTTTTAAAAGTCGTGCAAAACTTTTCAGAATAGTAGACTTTCCCGAGCCATTGGGACCAATGATAGAAATAATCTTACCTTTACAAAATTTTGCCGAAAAATTGTGTACAACTTCTTTTTTTTCGTATCCTAAATAAAGTTTATCTGCACATATAGCGTTCATAAATATACTCCCGTAATAAGTTTTGTTGGTTTGTTAGAATTTTCTTGTTCTTCTGCCGGAGGTTCTTAAAAGGTAAAGAAAGAACGGGGCTCCGAAGACCGACATAACAATACCGACAGGCAGCTCAAGGGGTGATGCTATATTTCGAGAAAAGGTGTCTGCTGCCAATAAAAGGACTGCACCTCCAAACATCGAAAACGGTAAAAGCACTTTATAATCCGAGCCTACAAGTATTCTAAAAATATGCGGAATAACCAGTCCTACAAAACCGATAATGCCAACAACCGAAGTTGAAACGGCAGCTAAAAAAGCCGCAACAACAGAGAGTAAAAACCGAACACGGTTTACTTTTACTCCCAAACTTGATGCTTTTGCATCACCTAAGAGTAGAATGTTTGCAGAGCGAATACAAAAAAGAGCTGCAATCAATAATGGGAAGCTGTAGGTTGCCAACACTTTAAATTGAGACCAACCTTTTGCAGAAAGGCTTCCGTTTAACCACATCAAAGCGCCCTGCAGTCGGTCGCTGAATAAAATAGAAACTAAGCCGGTAATACTTCCCAAGAGTGCGTTTATTGCAACCCCTGATAAAATAATTCGTATGGGTGTAAAGCCGTCTTTCCATGCCAGTATGTAAATTAAAAATACGGCAAACATTGCGCCTAAGAAAGCTACTATAGGCACAAGGTAGGAATATTGTGGAAGTGCAAGCATTAAAATTATACCGCCTACACTTGCTCCCGCAGATACACCGATAATTCCGGGGTCGGCTAAGGGGTTTTGCATAACGGCTTGCAGTAATGCTCCTGAAACTGCAAGGTTCATACCGATTATTAAAGCAATCAGAATTCTGGGTAAGCGCAGGTCAAAAATGATGTCGGTAACAAGTTCTTTACCTTTTCCGAGAAGTGCATTCCAAATTTCAATGAACGAAAATTTCATAGTGCCAAAAGCAAGAGATGAAAAAAATAATATTAAAAAAATGAGAGCGATAACAATAAAAACAAAGTATTTTTTCATATATTTTAAAATCTCCTACTTTTGGCAAATTATTTTTTTAGTTTAATGTAAACTTTTTAAGATTTAATTACCGTACATGTATTTGCTCAATTCTTCTAAAGCCTCAGGTACACGAATATTACCTGAAACCGTAAAGTTTTTACTGCCAAGATCGTATACTCGTCCGTTTTTTACGGCATCTAATTTTGTCCAAAAAGCATTTTTAAATTCTTTTTCATAAGCCTTTTTTGATTCAGCAGGTTTTACATGGGCAAATCTTAAAATTATGTCAGGGTTTGCGGCTTTTACCAATTCCAAATTGATAGGTGCATAAGGCATTGGTTTTGAAGCATCTGTCCAAACATTTTTTCCGCCGAGAGCTTCTACCAAACTTCCGACAAAAGAGTGTGAGGTGGCAAATGACATACTTGAAGGCGTTCCAAAAATAACCAATACAGTTGGAGCTTTTTTACCTTTGTTTTTTGCCGTTACTTTTTCGATGCTTTTTTTGATTTGAGAAATATACGCATCGGCTTTTGCTTCTTTTTTGTAAACCTTGCCCAGATATTTCATTGACTCCAAAAAGCTCTTGTAATTACTTGTGTTTAAGAAAACACTTTTTATGTTTGCAGTTTTTAACTGTGGCTCAAGACTTGCCTGTAAGCTCGTAACCGTGATAAAAAAGTCAGGTTTGGCAGCTTTTAGTTTTTCCATATTAGGCTTCATAGGCATACCGATTCGGAATTTGCTTTCAAATTTTGGGTCGATTTCTCTTCTAGTATTAGGCAATGCAACAACATCAACACCTAAATAGTCAAGCATCTCCAAAACCGCAATTGTTCCCGCAACTGTTCTTTGAGGAACTTGGGCAGGTACTTCATAGGATGTACCGGTATCTTTTTGTCCGCCGGCAAAAACTACCATAGCAGAAAAAAACAATGCAAAAGATAAAATCAATCTTTTATTCATATAAACCTCCACGCAATCATAAATGGATTGCAAATTAATTTAGTTTACTCTATGTAACATTTTATTTAATATTTGTCAATAGAGGTAAACATATTGTCTTTAACCTGTGATAATTTCACCCCTAAGATTAACCAATGAAAATTTCACCCCCAAAGTGAAAAATATATTATTATAGGAGAATGAATTATAT
>PDWI01001846.1_pt1 | contig 32930 bp, 23 predicted proteins | sample 1430891 | NCBI WGS metagenome assembly PDWI01 (sample SAMN01162508, study PRJNA174530) | Oral metagenome, whole genome shotgun sequencing project. | biome: Marine environment; feature: Marine mammal; material: Swab sample of the gingival sulcus; isolation source: swab sample of gingival sulcus... | reverse complement strand
AAAAAAAATATACGTAGATGAACGAGACGGTAAAAGAGTTCAAGATATTTGGGAATTTAAAGACCCTCAATACCCAACTTATCCGACTGAAAAAAATCAAGGGTTATTGGATTTAATAATTAAGACTTCTTCAAATCAAGACAGCATTGTTTTAGATTGTTTCTGTGGCTCCGGAACGACCTTGAAATCAGCATATTACTTAAACAGAAAATGGATTGGAATTGATAAATCGGATTTAGCAATTGAAGCAACAAAGAATAAATTAGAAACTATTTCGGGAAACTTATTTGTTGAGAAACCTAAATATAAATATATCGAAATTTATGCCGAGCCCGCAACAATGGTAACCGTTGCACAATTTCATAAAAAATAAAAAAAGATTAATCTCCAGTTTGCTTAATCCATTTTAAGTAAGGATTTATGTTTATATAATTCTTTCAATGCTTAATTTCTAAGTAAATTTTTCTATAGTTTCTTGTCTTTTTACATATATTCACAGATCTTATTTTATAATTAACTAAATAAAAATGCCTGCTTTATAAAATGTTTGTATTTAAATGTTGTGCTTCATTTGAGGAAATAAAACAATGGAAATAAAATTGAGACAAGCGAAACTTGGCGATTTAGAAGAAATGCAAGAATTGTTTGTTGAGACTATTAAAAGTACTTGCCGAAGCGATTTAATAATAAGCAGATTGAAGCTTGGATTTCTTCTGTTAAAAATAAAGAAAAATGGAAATCTATCTTAGCCGATCAATACTTCTTAATAGCTGAAGTTGAAGGAAAAATGGTTGGTTATGGTTCATTGGAAAAAGGAAACTATATAGATTTTTTGTATATACATAAAAATTTCGTAAGGAAAGGAATTGCTAATTTGATATTTGAAAAATTGAAAGCAGAATCACTTAAACTTGGTTTTGATAAATTGACTTCTGATGTAAGCAAAACTGCTCTACCATTTTTTGAAACTAAAGGTTTTAAAGTGATTAAAGAAAATAAAAATATAATGAATGGTGTAGAGATTATAAACTACCACATAAGTCAGTAATAAAAACGAAAGTACACCAAGATATATAAGCTATGGTAGACAACAAATTAAAATAGAGAAACAAAGAATTGTAACCAATAAGCTAGATGGCATCATAGTAGAGAATTTGTTTATTAATGAGATTTAAGTAAAATAAGTTATTTAGTAACTAGCAATGTTTTGTGTTATATTTAAGTAACTCTCTTTAATAGAGAATATAAAATAAAAAAAGAAGCGGATAAGCAGAAAAGTTAATTAGAATAAGCACTAATTTTAAGGGGATAATTATGAAAGTAACATTAAGAAAAATTCTTTTTTTTACAATGGTATCAACTCTTTTGTTTTGTTCATGTAATAAAGAAAATGCTTTAAAAGAAGAAAAACATCAATATGCAAAACATATTATCCTATTCGGCTCTGATGGATTTGGAGCATATGCATTTAAGAAAGCAAAAATACCAAATATAAGAAGAATGATGAATAATGGCTGCTATTCTCTAGAAGCAAGATCCGTACTACCTTCATCAAGTGCTGTTAATTGGGCATCAATGATTATGGGATCAGGACCAGAATTACATGGCTATACTGAGTGGGGAAGTAAAACTCCGGAATTACCTTCAAGAAAAATAGGAAAGGGAGGCATTTACCCTACAATATTTAGTTTGATAGATGAAAAATTTCCTAACGCTAAAAAAGGTGTCTCATATACTTGGGACGGAATTGGTTATCTCTTTGAAAAGAATATGGTTGATTTAGACTTTAATGGAAAAACAGATGAAGAAACAGTTGAAAAAGCTATAGAGTTCTTAGTTAAAGAAAAACCTATATTCACATTTATTCATGTTGATGAACCGGATGGAACCGGACATAAAATTGGTCACGACACACCGGAGTACTATCAAACTACAGAAAAAATTGATTCCTTAGTCGGCAAAATGATTACTGCTTTAGAAGAACAAAAAATGATGGAAGAGACGATCATAATATTTACTTCAGATCATGGAGGTATAAATAAAGGTCATGGTGGTAAAACATTATTAGAAGTAGAAATTCCCTGGATTATATATGGAAAAGGAATACAAAAGAAGAAAATTGAGGAAACTGTTGTTACCTATGATACAGGTACAACAATTGCGTTTTTATTAGGTCTTGAAATACCTGAATTTTGGAGAGGTAAACCGATAAAATCTGTTGTGCAAAAATAGCATAAAAATATAAAGAATAGTAAGTATGAAAAGAATATTAATAATTAACGGACACCCTGACAAAGAAAGTTTATGTACTTCATTGGCAGAGAAATATAAAATAGGTGCAGATAAGTCCGGAGCAGAATGTAACATTGTTAATCTTATTGAATTAGAATTCTCTCCTGTGTTAAAATATGGGTATAGAAAACGGACAGATTTGGAGCCTGATTTACGAAAAGTAAGAGAGTTAATAACAAAAGCCAATCATTTAGTTTTTGTTTATCCAAATTGGTGGGGAACTTATCCGGCTTTATTAAAGGGATTTATTGATAGAGTGTTTTTACCCGAATTTGCTTTTAAATTCCAAGAGCAAGCACCGCTTCCTAAAAAACTTTTAACAGGAAAAAGTGCACGGTTAATTGTAACAACTGATACACCAAATTGGTATTACTCATTGGTATATAGAAAGCCTGGTCATAATTCAATGAAAAAATCTATTTTGGGCTTTTGTGGTATAAAGCCAGTAAAAATTACAAGTTTGGGACCTGTCAAAAACTCAACAGACATTAAAAGAAATACTTGGCTTACCAAAGTAGAAGAATTGGGAAAAGAATTGAAGTAAATTTTTTTTGTGCTGTAGAGTTAAAACAATAGCGGATAAAGAAGTAATATTAAGAAAATTTGGAATAGAATAAATACTGCCATCAAAAATTTTGATTGACGAATTAAAAAGAAATTTGAGCGACTTTGACGGTTGCATTGAAACAATTAATAAATTTGATAACGATGAATTAATCTGGTTGAAACACTTATTTATTCTTGAATGTAAAAGGAGAAACAAAAAAGTAATAAAACTGAATTAATTATATCTAAAATTGCTAACTGTTACACAATCCCATAAAAAACAAAATGAGTAAGCGACCAAAAATAAAACCGGATTTAACTATTTCTGATAAAATAATGGAATTTATTGGTTGGATTGTAGTGATTGCAGTTTGGATTTTAATTTTATATAATTATTCTACATTACCTGAAACAATTCCAATACATTATAATTTAGTTGGAGAACCAGACAAATTTGGAGATAAAGGTAATATCCTAATCTTACCAATTATATCAATAGTATTATTTGTTGGATTAACAATATTGAATAAATTCCCATATATTTTTAATTATCCTACTACAATTACGGAGAAAAACGCACTTCAGCAATATACAAATGCAACCAGATTGATTAGATTCTTAAAAATGGCTATTGTAATAATATTTGGACTAGTCGTTTTTTTTACAATTCAAAATGTAAATGGGAATGCTGAAGGACTTGGGATTTGGTTATTACCTTTTACTTTCATAATTATTTTTGTTCCAATTGCTTATTATTTGATAAAAACAATACAAACAAAATAGAATTTTAAGAAATCTTAAATATTGGTTCTAAAAATAAATTTTATTAATATATAATAAATAATACTAATAATTATTGCATTCACAGATTTATATCTATTATATTTATTAAAAGAACTTAGCTTTATTATTAGAATCTAGTTTATAACAATAACAAGATTCCTAAAGAATTTAACATTCTATTATAAATAAAGATAACAATGTCTTAGAAAATTAGAAGTAACATAATTGAAGTAAGAGTTTGGAGTAATTGCAAACATAAATAGATAACTTTTAACATTAAAAAAAATAATTTATAGAAATAAAATATTAAAAATATAATTTGGGGTAATATTAGAGGCAAAATTTATGAGTAAATATCAAGAGTATCTAAACGAAATTGAAGAAAGAAAAAATCAAGGTCTTGATCCCAAACCTATTGATAGTGCTGATTTATTAAATGAAGTTATAGTACAAATCAAAGACCTAAACCATGAACACAGAAAAGATTCACTAGACTTTTTTATTTACAATGTTTTACCGGGTACTACTAGTGCTGCCGTTGTAAAAGCTAAATTTCTAAAGGAAATTATTCTTGGTGAATCTAAAGTAGAAGAAATATCACCGGATTTTGCCTTTGAACAATTAGGGCACATGAAGGGCGGACCTTCTATTAAAGTTTTATTAGATATTGCTCTAAGTGATAATGTTGCACAAGCTAAAGAAGCTGCCGAGGTTTTAAAGACACAAGTTTTTCTTTACGAAGCTGATACAGAACGCTTAGAGAAAGCATATAAAGATGGAAACACAATTGCTAAAGATATTATTGAAAGCTATGCAAAAGCTGAGTTCTTTACTAAATTGCCCGACTTACCCGAAGAAATAAAACTTGTAACCTTTGTTGCAGGTGTAGGCGATATTTCTACGGATTTATTATCTCCTGGTAGTGACGCTCACTCAAGATCTGACAGGCAGTTACACGGACAATCTATGTTCGAACATAATAAAGAAAAACAAAAAGCATTAGCAGAATTAAAAGCAAAACATCCAGATAAAAGAGTAATGTTAATTGCTGAAAAAGGAACCATGGGCGTGGGTTCGTCAAGAATGTCGGGTGTTAACAATGTGGCATTATGGATTGGTGAAAATATAAGTCCGTATATCCCATTTGTAAATAATGCTCCCGTAGTGGCAGGAACAAATGGAATTTCTCCAATATTTCTTACAACTGTTGATGTAACAGGTGGTATTGGATTAAATCTGAAAAATTGGAAAAAACAATACGATTCAGATGGGAATCTTATTGTTGATGAAGAAGGTGAACCGGTTTTAGAACAAGCTTATTCTGTAGATACAGGAACTGTACTTACCATTAACACAAAAACAAAAAAACTCTATGATGGAGATAAAGAGTTAATGGACGTTTCTTCATCTTTTACCCCTCAAAAAGTAGAGTTTATGAAAGCCGGAAGTTCTTATGCAATTGTATTTGGTAAAAAGTTACAAACCTTTGCAGCAAAAACTCTAGGTCAAAAAATATTGCCTGTGTTTGCACCATCTAAAGAAATCTCTATTGAAAATCAGGGACTAACTGCTGTAGAGAAAATTTTTAATAAAAAAGCAGTTGGTACTTCCGGTGCTACCTTGCATGCAGGCTCTTATGTTAGGGCAGAAGTAAATGTTGTTGGCTCGCAAGATACAACGGGATTAATGACTTCTCAAGAATTAGAAATGATGGCTGCTACCGTTATTTCTCCAATAGTTGATGTAGGTTATCAATCGGGTTGTCACACAGCTTCGGTATGGGATAAAAAATCTCAAACAAACATTCCTAGATTAATGAAATTTATGAATGATTTTGGACTCATTACAGGACGAGATCCTGAGCATAAATATCATCCAATGACTGATGTAATTCATAAAGTTCTAAACGATATCACCGTAGACGATTGGGATATTATTATTGGTGGAGATTCACACACCAGAATGTCTAAAGGTGTTGCTTTTGGGGCAGATTCCGGAACAGTTGCTTTGGCATTGGCAACAGGCGAAGCTTCCATGCCAATACCTGAATCTGTAAAGGTTACCTTCAAAGGAAAAATGAAAGATTATATGGATTTCCGTGATGTTGTGCATGCAACACAACAACAAATGCTAAAGAAATTTGAAGGAGAAAATGTATTTCAAGGAAGAATTATTGAAGTTCATATAGGAACACTTCTTGCTGACCAAGCCTTTACTTTTACCGATTGGACTGCCGAAATGAAAGCGAAGGCTTCAATCTGCATTTCACAAGATGACACACTTATTGAATCATTAAACATTGCTAAAAATAGAATTCAAATAATGATTGATAAGGGCATGGATAATGAGAAACAAGTCCTTCAAGGTCTTATTGATAAAGCAAATAAACGAATTGATGAAATTAAATCGGGTGAAAACCCTCCACTAGCTCCGGATGCAGATGCTAAGTATTATGCTGAATTTGTGGTTGACTTAGATATTATTGATGAACCAATGATTGCAGATCCTGATGTGAATAATGAAGATGTTTCCAAACGATATACGCATGATACCATTCGCGAACTTTCATTTTACGAAGGAAAAAAACTAGTGGATTTAGGGTTTGTTGGTTCTTGTATGGTACACAAAGGAGATGTTAAAATTGTAGCAAAGATGCTAAAAAATCTGGAAGAACAACATGGTGAAGTTAAATTTAATGCTCCATTAGTTTTAACAGCACCTACATATAATATTATTGACGAACTTAAAGAAGAAGGGGACTGGGAAATTTTACAAAAATATTCCGGTTTTGAATTTGATGATGCAGCTCCCAAAGCAACAGCTCGTACTAAATACGATAATATCTTATACCTTGAACGTCCGGGATGTAACCTTTGTATGGGCAACCAAGAAAAAGCTGAAAACGGTGATACTGTAATGGCTACTTCCACACGACTATTTCAAGGAAGGGTAGTAAAAGATTCTGATCGTAAGAAAGGAGAATCATTACTAGCTTCAACTCCATTAGTTGTTCTTTCTGCAATTCTTGGTAGAACACCTACACTTGAAGAATATAAGTCAGCCGTTAAGGGAATAAAACTTACTCAGTTTGCTCCTCCGGCTAAGCAATTGACTTCGAAGCCAAGTATTGTGTTTTAGTATTTAGGTGGTGTGGAGTTAATAGAACAGTAGATTAAAATTTTATTTATTGTACCTACCAATATTTATAGTTATTAAGAAAAAAATATTGGTAGGTACATTATCGTGATTTTCTCCACTCCTCATGGTGAAATCTCGGCAAGAGCAGATTGTAAATAAGACTTTTCTAAATAGTGTAATTTTATTACCTCTACACATAACAATTTGATATTATTATCTTATATTAAAAGTTAAACCAAAAGATTTATTAAAGGAAAAAAGAATGACAAGTAGCAACCAAAGAGCTGAATTGCAAAATCAAATTTGGAAAATAGCTAACGATGTGCGTGGTTCTGTAGATGGATGGGACTTTAAACAATTTGTTTTAGGAACACTTTTTTATCGCTTTATTAGTGAAAATTTTACCAATTACATTGAAGGAGGTGATGAAAGTGTAGATTATCCTAATTTATCTGATGATGTAATCACTTCGGAAATAAAAGAAGATGCTGTAAAAACAAAAGGATACTTTATCTATCCGAGTCAGCTTTTTGTTAATGTTGCAAAAAATGCTAATACCAATCCTAATTTGAATACAGATTTAGCAACAATATTTTCAGCTATTGAAAGCTCCGCAAGTGGTTATCCCTCGGAAGATGATATAAAAGGGTTATTTGCCGATTTTGATACTACAAGTAACCGCCTTGGTAATACGGTTGAAAATAAAAACCAAAGACTTGCAGCAGTTTTAAAAGGAGTTGAAGGATTAACACTTGGTAATTTTGAGGATAACCATATAGATTTATTTGGTGATGCTTATGAGTTTTTAATCTCTAATTATGCTGCTAATGCAGGTAAGTCCGGTGGTGAATTTTTTACCCCGCAAAATGTATCTAAGCTTATTGCTCAATTGGCAATGCACAAGCAGACAACCGTAAATAAAATTTATGATCCTGCAGCAGGTTCAGGATCTTTACTTTTACAAGCCAAAAAACATTTTGATAGTCATATTATTGAAGATGGTTTCTTTGGGCAAGAAATCAATCATACAACTTATAACTTGGCTCGTATGAATATGTTTTTACATAATATAAATTATGATAAGTTTAATATTGCTTTAGGGAACACTCTCATAAATCCTCAATTTGGTAATGAAAAACCTTTTGATGCCATTGTGTCTAATCCGCCTTATTCGGTAAAATGGATAGGAAGCGATGACCCAACGCTTATTAACGATGATAGGTTTGCTCCTGCCGGTGTGCTTGCTCCAAAATCAAAAGCCGATTTTGCTTTTGTATTACATGCTTTAAGTTACCTTTCCGGTAAAGGAAGAGCAGCTATTGTTTGTTTCCCCGGTATATTTTATCGTGGTGGAGCAGAACAGAAAATTAGAAAATATTTAATAGATAATAACTTTGTAGAAACTGTAATTTCTCTTGCTCCAAATCTTTTTTATGGAACTTCTATTGCTGTAAATATTTTGGTTCTTTCAAAAAGTAAAACTGATACCAAGACCCAGTTTATTGATGCAAGTGGTGAAGATTTCTTTAAGAAAGAAACTAATAACAATGTGATGACAGATGCACACATTAAAAAAATTATGGAAATGTTTGATAAGAAGGAAGATATTGAACATATTGTAAAATTAATTAATAATACGGTAATAAGTGAAAATAATTATAACCTTTCCGTAAGCTCTTATGTAGAACCAGAAGATACCCGTGAAAAAGTTGATATTACCGAATTAAACCAAGAAATTAGAACCACAGTGGAAAAAATAAATGTGTTGCGCGCAGATATTGATAAAATTGTGAAGGAAATTGAAGGATGAAGAACAAAGCCAAAGAAGTAATAATTTACAAAGGTAGTGATGGTTCTTCTGAATTTTCGGTTCATCTGGAGAACGAAGATGTTTGGTTAACACAAAAACAGCTCACAGAACTATATCACACAGCTAAATCAACAGTTAGCGAACATATTAAAAAAATATATACCGATGAAGAACTAAGCCCGAATACAACTGTTCGGAAAATCCGAACAGTTCAAAAAGAAGGCAATAGAGAAGTGTCTCGTAATTTGGATTATTACAACCTTGATATGATAATTGCATTGGGTTATAGAATCAATTCAAAAATTGCAACCCATTTTCGTCAATGGGCAACAGTTCGTTTAAAAGAGTATATTATAAAAGGGTTTACGATGGACGATGAGCGCCTTAAAAACCTTGGTGGCGGAAACTATTGGAAAGAACTGCTTGACCGCATTCGCGAGATTCGTTCTAGCGAAAAGGTAATGTATCGTCAGGTATTAGATTTATATGCCACAGCTACCGACTACGACCCTAAAAGTGACGAAAGTTTACGTTTCTTTAAAATTGTACAAAACAAACTACACTACGCTGCTCACGGTCATACTGCTAGTGAAGTAATTTATTTGCGTGTTGATAATAACAAGCCTTTTGCAGGTTTAACCAATTTTAAAGGAAACGAACCTACACAAGCCGAATCCATGATTGCTAAAAACTTTTTGGAAGAAAAAGAGCTAAAAGTGTTGAATAATTTGGTGGCAGCTTATTTCGATTTGGCAGAACTTAATGCCATAGAAGAACGAGAAATGCGAATGATTGATTATGTGAATGAGCTCGATAATATACTAAGCACTACAGGAAGAAAAGTACTTAATGATGGTGGTAAAATTTCCAGCAAACAAGCCAAAGATAAGGCGAAATTAGAATTCAAAAAGTATAAAGCCAAAACCTTAAGCCAGGTTGAGAAAGATTATTTGAAGAATATTACAGCATTAGAGAAAAAAGCTAAAAAGGGAAGCTGTAAAAGATGAAAACAGTAATGAATAAATAATTAAGAGTTAAGAGTTAAAAATTAAGAGTTAAGAGTAATATAATGAGTGATTTTTTAGAAAATTTATTGGATGGTGCTGAGGTGGAATGGAAGCCTTTGGGGGAAGTTGCAGAATTAAAAAGAGGAAAAACAATTACAGCGAAAGATAAAATTGATGGTGAAATTCCTGTCATTAGTGGAGGACAACAACCAGCTTACTATAATGCAGAATATAATAGAGAAGGAGAAACTATAACGGTTGCAGGAAGTGGAGCCTATGCAGGATATATTATGTTCTGGAATCAACCAATTTTTGTATCTGATGCATTTTCTATAAAGCCTTATGCGAATGTATTAATATCAAAATATGTGTATTATTTTTTGCTTGATAAGCAATTGTTGATTTACGGTATGAAAAAAGGTTCAGGTGTTCCTCATGTATATCCAAAAGATTTAGCTAAACTCCAAATCCCAATTCCTCCTTTGGATGTACAGAATAAAATTGTCCAAATTTTGGACAATTTTACAGAGCTTACAGCAGAGCTTACAGCAGAGCTTGCAGCTCGTAAAAAGCAGTATGAATACTACAGAGCTAAGTTGTTGAATTTCAATAACTTAGAAGTGGGGTAAAATGTGAATGGAAAACTTTGGGAGAATCGCTAATACGTACAAAAGGGACCAAAATAACTGCTAATCAAATGAAAAAATTAAATAAAGTAAATGCACCCATTAAAATCTTTGCTGGAGGTAAAACGGTTGCTTTTGTTGATTTAGATGATATTCCAAGTAAAGATATTAGAAGGAAGCCATCAATTATCGTTAAATCTCGTGGAATTATTGAATTTGAATATTATGACAAACCTTTTTCGCATAAAAACGAAATGTGGTCATATTATTCTGATGATAAAAATATTGATATAAAATATGTTTATTATTTATTAAAAACAAAAGAATATTATTTTCAACAAATTGGTAATGAAATGCAAATGCCTCAAATTTCCATTGGCGATACAGATAAATTTAAAATCCCAATTCCACCTCTTGCCGAGCAAGAAAGGATTGTAAAAATTTTAGATAAATTTGATACCCTTACAAATTCAATAAGTGAAGGTTTACCCAAAGAAATAGAACTAAGACAAAAACAGTATGAGTATTATAGAGAAAAATTATTAAGGTTTGAGGAATAAGAGTTAAGAGTTAAAAGGTAAGAGTTAAGAGTTAAAAAAATAAGATGAAGGAGTTATAATACTAATGGTTTTTGAAAAATTAAAATCTTAACTATTAATTATTAACTCTTAACTTTTAACTAATAATTCTTAACTAAAAAAAACGTTATGAGTGAAAGTATAATAAGTGATAAGAGTTATAAATTTGCTATTCGTATAGTTCATTTATATAAATATCTATCAACTGAAAAGAAAGAGTTTATTTTATCAAAACAAGTTTTACGAAGTGGTACAGCAATAGGAGCATTAGTAAGTGAAGGTAAATTTGCTCAATCAACAGCAGATTTTATAAATAAATTAAGTATAGCATTAAAAGAAGCAAATGAAACTTTGTATTGGTTAAAACTTTTAAAAGATACGGATTATTTAAATCAAGATAATTTTCAATCTATTTATAAAGATGCAGAAGAATTAGTTAAAATTCTCGTAAGTATTATAAAATCGAGTAAAAAGAACTCTTAAATAATAATCTTTGATTATTAACTATTAATTAAAAAACATAATTCCTAATTTTTAACTATTAACTATTAACTATTAACTATTAACTATTAATTCTTAACTAAAATGACAAATTACAAAACCATAGCAGAATCAAAAAACTTTATAGTTTTAGATAAATACAAAAAGTTTTCGGAAATAAATGAATCTCCTACAAGTTATCAAACAGAGGCAAGTTTAGAAAGAGAATTCATTCAAGATCTAAAAAATCAAGGCTATGAATATTTGCCTGAGCTTACTACACAAGAACGTATGTTGACTAATATTCGGATTCAGTTAGAACAGCTTAATAACATGCAATTTACAGATAGCGAGTGGCATCGTTTTAAAGAAGAATATTTAGATAAGCCTAATGATACTTTAATAGATAAAACCGGAAAAATTCATGATGATTATATCTATGATTTTACCTTTGATGATGGACTTATTCAAAACATTTATTTAGTAGATAAAAAGAATATTGTGCGTAATAAAGTTCAGGTAATTTCTCAGTTCCAACAAAAAGGTACTCATGCCAATCGTTATGATGTTACTATTTTGGTTAATGGATTACCTATGGTGCAAATTGAATTAAAAAAGCGTGGAGTTGCTATTCGTGAAGCCTTTAATCAAGTTCATCGTTATACAAAAGAAAGTTTTAATAGCGAACATTCATTATTCAAATATTTGCAACTTTTTGTAATTTCTAACGGTACAGATAGTCGCTATTTTGCTAATACAGTTAAGCGTGATAAAAACAGCTATGATTTTACCATGAATTGGGCAAAAGCAGATAATACGCTTATCAAAGACTTAAAAGATTTTACAGCTACATTTTTTCAAAAACACACATTGCTTAATATCTTACTAAACTACTCAGTTTTTGATGTAAGTAATACACTTCTTATAATGAGACCCTATCAAATTGCTGCAACAGAAAGGATTTTATGGAAGATAAGAAGTTCATACCAATCAAAAAATTGGTCTAAACCTGAAAGTGGAGGTTATATATGGCATACTACAGGTTCGGGTAAAACACTTACCAGTTTTAAAACTGCAAGACTTGCTACACAATTAGATTTTATTGATAAGGTATTTTTTGTAGTGGATAGAAAAGACCTTGATGATCAAACAATGAAAGAATACAAACGTTTTTCACCCGATAGTGTTAATGGTTCGAAAAGTACAGCAGGCTTAAAAGTAAATATTGAGAAAGATGATAATAAGATTATAGTTACAACTATTCAGAAGTTGAATAATCTTATGAAAAGTGAGAATAATTTGTCTATCTATCAAAAACAAGTAGTATTTATTTTTGATGAAGCACATCGTTCGCAATTTGGCGAGGCTCAAAAAAATCTAAAAAGGAAATTTAAAAAGTATTATCAATTTGGATTTACTGGAACACCAATTTTTCCTCAAAACGCTTTAGGTGCAGAAACTACGGCAAGCGTATTTGGTCATGAGTTACATTCCTATGTAATTACTGATGCTATAAGAGATGAAAAAGTATTAAAATTCAAAGTAGATTATAACAATGTTCGACCTTATTTTAAGGATGTAGAAACAGAACTAGATGAAAAGAAATTAAGTGCAGCAGAAAATAGAAAAGCATTACTTCACCCTACAAGAATTAAGGAAATTTCTCAATATATTCTTAGGAATTTTAGACTAAAAACACACAGAACCCAAGGCGGTAATAGTGGTTTTAACGCCATGTTTGCAGTCAGTAGTGTTGATGCCGCAAAATGTTATTATGAAGAATTAAACAATCTGGAAAAGGAGAAAGAGAAACCGTTAAAAATAGCAACAATTTTTTCTTTTGCCGCAAATGAAGAACAAAATGCTATTGGCGAAATAATGGATGAAACTTTTGAGCCTTCTGTAATGGATAGCAGTGCAAAAGAGTTTCTAACCAAAGCTATCAATGATTATAATGCTATGTTTAAAACAAATTATAGTGTTGAAAGCAAAGAGTTTCAGAACTATTATCAAGATCTTTCTAAACGTGTAAAAGGTGAAGATAGCAATAAGAAAGAACTACCGGCAGAGCAAAAAATTGACCTTTTGATTGTAGTTGGTATGTTCCTAACAGGTTTTGATGCTCCAACTCTTAATACATTGTTTGTTGATAAAAACTTACGTTACCATGGTTTAATACAAGCATTTTCCCGTACCAATCGTATTTATAATGCTACAAAAACCTTTGGTAATATTGTAACATTTAGAGATTTAGAAAAAGCAACCATTGATGCTATTACACTTTTTGGTGATAGTAATACAAGAAATGTTGTGTTAGAAAAAAGTTATAAAGAGTATTTGGAAGGTTTTACAGATATAGCAACTGGTAAAGCAAGACGTGGTTATATTGAAGTAGTAGAAGAATTAAATAAGAAATTTCCAAATCCTGAAGATATTGTAAAAGAAAAGGATAAAAAAGAATTTGTAAAACTTTTTGGTGAATATTTACGTGTAGAAAATATTCTTCAAAATTATGATGAATTCACTCAGCTTAAAGAACTTCAATCAGTTGATATAAACGATAAGGAGGCGTTAGAAGCGTTTAAAGAAACTCATTTTATAACTGATGATGATATAGAAGCAATGCAAAAAATAGATTTTTTATCTGAGCGTATAATTCAGGATTATCGTTCTACTTATAATGATATTCGTGATTGGTTGAGACAAGAAAAAAGCGGCAAGGAAGCAGAAGAAACAGATATTGATTGGGATGATGTTGTTTTTGAAGTAGATTTATTGAAATCGCAAGAAATAAACTTAGACTATATATTAGAGTTAATTTTTGAGCATAATAAGAAAACCAAAAACAAAGTTGAGTTAGTTGAGGAAATACGTCGTGTAATTCGTGCAAGTGTAGGTAATAGAGCAAAAGAGAGTTTGATAGTTGATTTTATAAATGAAACAGAGCTTGATACAATCCAAGATAAAGCAAGTATTATAGATTCATTTTTTGCTTATGCACAAGACAAACAGAAAGCAGAGGCATCAGAATTAATTATCGATGAAAATCTTAATGAAGAAGCAGCAAAACGGTATATATTAGTTTCTTTAAAACGAGAATATGCCAGTGAAAATGGTACAGAGCTTAATTCTATTATGCCTAAAATGAGTCCTTTAAATCCAAAGTATTTAACAAAAAAACAGAGTGTCTTTCAAAAGATTTCTTCGTTTGTTGATAAATTTAAAGGTGTTGGAGGTGAAATATAAAATATGATTCAATACTAAGTTATTTCCACAGTATTTACAAGTACATTGTCAAATTTGTTCAAAGTCGAATAATAGCTCATGATTTTAATTCCCAAAACATCTAGCGTCTCTAAAAACAAAAAAGAGAAACAGCAAGCAATTCTATAAAAATGGCTCTGAGATTCCAAGACCCAATATATAGAAAAAATCTTTATGGGATAGAAGAGATTATAATTAAGAAAAAAATTTTAGAGCTAAAAGAAAATAAAACTAATCCATATAAATATTATAAGCATATCTATAAACTGTTTATACAAACAAATGTATTTATAAAAAGGTTTTCTATTTTTTCAATAGGTTTATTTTATATTCCAATCTTTCTTTTTTCCTAATATCTATAATATTATCCTCTATTTTAGTTGTGTATACATTTTTTTCTCGATTACCTTTTGAAAATATAAAAAAGAAAGTTGTGATAAATTAGATGCCAAATTGAGTATAGAATTAGAAAATAGTAAAACTATAAAGACTGAAGAAAATTGTATTGCTAATTAAACGCAATAAATAATAGAGCAGAAAGAGCTAAATTCTAATGGTATCTTATTGTATAAATGTGAAAGATAAGTATTACGAACGATTAACCCACATTGAACTAAAACCTACCCCAAATTTGCGGAGATTAACATAATTTTTCTACGCAAAAAATGCGGAGAAAGTTTGATTACTGTAAAATAATTTATATATTTGTTGCATATTATGCGGAGAAAAAAGCTTTACATACACGAAAAAGAGAATTGGACAAATTTTTCTTGGAATGAAAAATTAGTTTCAAAAAAATTAGCCGAAACAAGAAATCTACAAGGTAGGTTATTAGGGAAAATGGAATCCCTTGGTTTTAGCTTACAAGACGAAGCTGTTTTAAATACATTAACCTTAGAAATTGTAAAATCTTCGGAAATAGAAGGAGAAATCTTAAATTTAGAACAAGTTCGTTCTTCAATAGCTAAAAGACTCGGAATAGAATTAGCAGGAGCTATTGAATCAGAAAGACATATTGATGGAGTTGTTGAAATGATGCTTGATGCAACTCAAAAATATAACCTACCTTTAACAAAAGAACGATTATTTGGTTGGCATTCATCTTTATTTCCTACAGGATGGAGTAATATGCACAAAATAATTGTTGCAGATTGGCGAAAGGATACAATCGGACCAATGCAGGTTGTATCGGGAGCAATGGGCAAAGAAAAAGTTCATTTTGAAGCTCCTCATTTTGATAGGATTGATTATGAAATGGAAATATTCATTAATTGGATTGAATCTGAAATAGAAATTGATGCTGTTCTAAAATCTGCAATTGCTCATTTATGGTTTGTAACAATTCACCCCTTTGAAGATGGAAATGGAAGAATAACAAGAGCAATAACAGAAATGTTATTAGCTCGTTCTGATAATAGTGTAAAAAGATTTTATAGTATGTCATCTCAAATACGAAATGAAAGAAAACAGTATTATGAAATTTTAGAAGAAACACAAAAAGGAAATTCTGATATTACAAATTGGATTATGTGGTTTTTAGAATGTTTAAAAAACTCTTTGGAATCAACTTCTGAGTTACTCTCAAACATTATTGTAAAAGCTGAATTTTGGAAAACATATTCAACAACAATTTTAAATGAACGACAAAATAAAATGTTGAATAAACTATTAGATGGATTTAAAGGAAAATTGACAACATCAAAATGGGGCAAGATTTGTAAATGCTCACAAGATACTGCTTTAAGAGATATTCAAGATTTGATAAAAAAGGATATATTACAAAAAGAAGCAAGTGGAGGAAGAAGCACTAATTACGAATTGAAGAAACTTAACCGAAAATAATGAACAGATTTTTGCTAGTAAATATCTAATCTTTGAACAATCTTATAGAAGACCAAAAGCCAACATAAAAGAAAACGGGTTTAAGTAAACTATTTTATAACTTCTCATGTACTAACTTCCAGAACATTTATTTATTCGTTAATTGTTTTTGTATTTTTGTAGTAATACAAACTCCACAACTTAAAAATTGTAACAGAGCAATTAAAACATGAACAAAGAATATTCAGACAAGGATTTTTGGAAAAATTATATGCTCAATTGGTTTGGTGAAGAACTAATTGCTAAATGGGAAAAATATGCTGAAATAAAACAAATAGATTCTGTTAAAGGAAAAATAAATATTGAGATTTACAAAAATATTGATACAGAAAAACCAACCATTGTTTTTACTCATGGAATTGCCGGATATGCAAGAATATTATTGCCATTTACTATTCCACTATTTGAAAAAGGATATAATATTATTGCTCCCGATTTAGAAGGATATGGATATAACGATAGATTAAAAGGTGATTTTACATGGGATATTCATCTGCAAAATCTAAAAGATACAGTCGATTTCACAAAAACAGTTTTTAAAGGGAACATACTTTTAGGAGGAGCAAGTATAGGTGCTCCATTATCTTATGCTACAGACACAAGATATAATTGTGCAGATGGACTAATTTGTTGGTGTTTGTGGAATTTGGCTGATAAAGAGTTTATGAATAAAGAAACAACCACAAAACAATTTACTTATCCAATGCTGCCACTATTTAAATTTATCTCATTTCTTTTCGGCAATTTAAGATTAAAGACCTATTCTTTAATTTCCTATGATACTTTGACTGATAACAGAGAATTTAATGATCTGATAAAAATAGATCCCCAAGCCGGAACATTGATTAGTTTAAGGGGAGCATTAAGTTTACTTACTCAATCAAAACCCGATAAAGATTATAATGAATATAATAAGCCTGTGTTAGTATGTCAACCGGAGCAAGATAAAATGATACCAAGTTGTTATACAAAGAAGACATTTGATGAAATCAAATCAAACAAAAAAGAATATTGTCGTTTTAACGGAGAACACTTTCCAATAGATAAAGCAACTTATATAAAATGGGCAGACTGTGTAGATAGATTTATAAGAGAAAACTTAAGATAATATAAAGCTGATAACTTTACATAATTTTAAATCAACAATACTTATCTTTTGTAAATTCAGTATCTTTGCACCCTATTTAATCAAAATTCTAATAGAATGAAATATGCCAAGAAGACCTAGAAATAAATTTGTAAAAAGGGGAGAAGTTCTCACTCTAAAAATAGAAGATTATGCCTTTGGTGGAAAAGGAATTGCAAGAATTCGTAATGAAGAAGATGAGTTTGTAGTCTTTGTTCCTAACACCTTACCCGGACAAACAGTAAAGGCTCAGATTAAAAAATCGAGTAAAAATTATGCTGAATGCAAACTTTTTGAAATATTAGAACCTTCTGATGATGAGGTAGAAACATCTTTTCAAGAAATTTCTGGTGCTCCATATATTAAGTTGCCAATAGAAAAACAGCACGCTTATAAATACGAAAGTACAATGTCGCTTTTCAAGAGAATAGGCAAGGTTCCAAATATTGAAAATTATTTTGATGAATTTGTAGTTTCTCCAAATTTATATCATTATCGTAACAAAATGGAATATGCGTTTTCAGCTATTGGTTATGATAAAAATAAAAATGAGAATATAGACCAATTTACATTAGGCTTTAAAAAACGCGGTACTTGGTGGTGCGGAGTTAATTTAGATAAAGATAGCGGACTTTTAGATAAAGAACTTGAAGACCAGCTTAAAGATATTCGTAAATATTGTGAAGATACAGGTTTAGAACCTTGGCACGCTCCACAAAAGAAAGGATTTTTTAGATATTTAGTTGTTCGGAAATCTTATAAGACTAATCAGCTTTTATTTAATATTGTTACAACTTCTTACGATGCTCCCAAATTTGATTTTAATGCTTTTGCAGATTATCTAATTTCTTTGCTTGGTGATAGAGTTGCTGGACTTTTACATACTGTAAATGATGAGGTTGGAGACAGAACCATTGCCACTTCCGGTAAGGTGAAATTAATCTATGGGAAAGATAAAATTATAGAACAATTACTGAACTTAAATTTTGAAATTAGTGTAAAAAGTTTTTTCCAAACCAATCCCAAATGTGCAGAGAAATTATATTCTAAAGTAGTTGAGTATGCTTTAGAAGATAAATCCGCTATTGATAACACGGTGGTAATGGATTTGTTTTGCGGAACAGGAACAATTGGACAAATAATAGCCTCTCAATCGGATAATGTAAAAATAGTGGGAGTAGATATTATAGCTTCTGCCATTGAAGATGCCAAGAAAAATGCAGAACGTAATAAAATTGAAGGATTAGAATTCTACGCCGCAGATGTAGGTAAATTCCTATACGAGCATTCGCAATATCAAAATAAAATAAGAACAATTATTTTAGACCCAGCACGAGCCGGAATCGCACCAAAAACATTAAACAAAATTATTGCAATAAATGCCGATAGAATAGTTTACGTTTCTTGTAATCCCGCTACACAAGCAAGAGACACAGAGATTCTTATGGAAAATGGTTATCAGCTAAAGAAAATAAGTTTGGTCGATCAATTCCCGCATACTTCTCATATAGAAACTGTAGTGCTTTTTGAGAAAGGGAAATAAAGTTTAAGTGATGATTTTGTATTATTCTTAATAAAAACAAGAGGTAGCTGTAATTAAAATTTCCTAATGTACTTTGAATTAGTGGACAAATGTCTTATATTGATAGACAAATATCCTATATTCTAAACAAAGGTTAATAATATGATTGCTGAAAAACAAAAAGAACATACAGCTTATTTAACTGCTCTTAATGAATTATTTCAGGCTTATTTACAAAATATAAACAAATTCCCAGAAGTCGAATCAGAAAATATAATTTATTCGGAAATTTTTGAAAATAAAATGCTCTTAATTCGTGTAATAAGAGAAGGTTTGCCTTATACGCTTTTCAGTAAAATAAAAGCAATTACACCATTTTCGGAAGATGATTGGTCTGAATATTTAAGCCTATCTAAAAAAACATTACAAAGACATCGTAATGATGCTGATTATATATTTAAGCCAATTCATACAGAGAAAATAATAGAATTAGCAGAAGTTGCGAATTTTGGAAAGCAGGTTTTTGATTCTACAGAACAATTTTATTTATGGCTTAATACACCTTCCTTTTCCTTAGGTAATTTAAAACCAAAAGAACTCTTAAAAGATTCTTATGGAAAGGAATTAGTTATGAGTGAATTAAATCGAATTGAGCAAGGAATTTTCGTATAATGAGAGTATTTAGATTATCAAAGGAAAAATATTCTAAAGAATTAAACGGGAAAGGAGCTTCAAAGTCAGGTAATAGATGGAACTCTAAAGGAACTGAAATTATATATTCAGCTGAAAGCAGAGCGTTAGCTATGGCAGAAGTAGCAGTACACTTAACCCTTGCTACTTTGCCAAGTGATTATGTAATGATTGAAATAGATATTCCCAACACCATAAAGATAAAGGAATTAAAAATAAAAGATCTTCCTGATAATTGGAATTGTCATCCACCAAATATTAATACTCAGAAAATAGGAGATGAATTTATCGACTCTAAAGATGTATGTGTTTTGAAAGTTCCTTCTGCAGTAGTTCAAGGAGATTATAATTATCTAATTAATCCATATCACAAAGAATTTAAGAAAATAAAAATATTTGATGTTAAAGACTTTCTATTGGACAAAAGAATATTTAAATAACTAAAATCAAGAACAGTAATTGTTACTCAACATTATAAAGTACAAATTTAGCTAAAAAAAATATTTAAAAATTCAATCCCTAATTTTTCTATTTATAACCTTCCTTCAACAATTTCGTCAACAATTTCTGGATTTAACAAGGTTGTTGTATCACCGAAATTATCAGTATTTCCTTCTGCAACTTTACGCAAAATACGGCGCATAATTTTTCCTGACCGAGTTTTAGGAAGTTCACTAACAATTTGTATTTTATCCGGTTTAGCAAAAGGTCCAATAATCTTGCTTACAGTAAGTAGCAACGATTTTTTGAGACCTTCCTCACCACCGATGCTAAAATTAGCACACATAATAAAAGCATAAATTCCTTGCCCTTTAATATCATGTGGAAATCCAACTACAGCTGACTCGGTAACTAATGGATGCTCGTTTATGGCATTTTCTATTTCGGCAGTTCCCATTCTGTGTCCTGAAACATTTATTACATCATCAACTCTTCCAAGAATTCTGTAATAACCATCTTCATCGCGTTTTACACCATCGCCAGTAAAATACATATTTTTATAAGTAGAGAAATATGTTTGTCGGAATCTTTCATGATCGCCCCAAATTGTTCTAGCAATTCCGGGCCAAGGGTATTTTATACACAGATTTCCTTCAACACTCTTGCTTGTTAGCTCTTTACCTTCGGTATCAACAATAACTGGCTGAATTCCCATCATCGGCATAGTAGCGTAAGACGGTTTAGTAGGAGTAATACCAGCTAATGGACTAATCATAACTCCACCTGTTTCAGTTTGCCACCAAGTATCCACAATCGGGCAACGGTCTTTCCCAATATGATCATGATACCAATGCCAAGCTTCTTCATTGATTGGCTCACCAACTGTACCAAGTACTTTTAAGCTTTTTAGAGATTTATCTTCAAGCCATTCCATACCCATCGCCATTAAGGAACGAATAGCTGTAGGAGCAGTATAAAATTGATTTACCTTATGCTTATCAACAATATCCCAAAAACGTCCTGCATCCGGAAAAGTAGGAATACCTTCAAACATCAAACTTGTAGCACCATTAAGTAGTGGACCGTAAACTAAATAACTATGTCCGGTAATCCAACCAATATCAGCACTACAGAAATAAACATCACCATCTCCGTACTGAAAAACATTACGAAAAGTATAAGCTGAATAAACCATATAACCGGCAGTAGTGTGTACAAGTCCTTTAGGTTTTCCTGTAGAACCACTTGTGTAAAGTATAAAAAGTGGATCTTCCGCATCCATCAATGTAGCTTCGTTCTCAGTTGAAACACCTTCCACAAAGTTCTCCCACCAAATATCGCGTCCAGCTTTCATCTCTATTTTTTCGTTTGTGCGTTTTAATACTACTGCTGTTTTAACACAATTACATATTTCCATAGCTTCATCGGCTATAGCTTTTAATGGTGTAGTTTTATCTCCACGAAATCCACCATCGGCAGTAATAAGTATTTCAGCTCCTGCATCTAACATACGGTCTGAAAGTGATTGAGCAGAAAAACCGGCAAAAATAATAGAATGAATAGCACCAATACGAGCACAAGCAAGCATAGCAATAACAAGTTCCGGAACCATAGGCAGATATATTCCAACAACATCACCTTTTTTTACACCTGCTTTTAGCAAAGCATTGCTAAAGCGTTTTACTTCATCAAATAGTTGTTGATAAGTAAGTTCACGAGTATCTTCTGCAGGATTATTTGGCTCCCAGATAATTGCTTTTTGATTGCCTTTGTAAAATTGATGTCTCTCAAAGATATTCTCTGTGATATTTAGTTTCGCACCTTCAAACCAATTGATTTCTGCCTTTTCAAAGTCCCAATTAAGAATTTTATCCCATTTCTTTTGCCAGAAAAAGTTGTCTGCTATATGCGCCCAAAACCCTATAGGATTTGTAACACTTTTTTGATATTCAAAGATATAACCGCCTAAGGTTGAAATGCGTGGTACCATAATATAAATCTCTAATTAGTGATTAAAAACGCTCAAATACTTTTATCTTTAATATGGTTTATTGCGATAAAGATAATGTTTGTTTTAAATTACATAAAAAATATTAACTATGTAAGTTTTTTTTTGAATAATCATATAATACGCAATAAAAAATCGGATATTCAATTTTAACAGTATATATTAATCAACCTAAAAAAATAACCACTAATGAATTAATTAAGTAATCGAAAAAAATTCTAATCAAACAGACTATTAAAAACACTCATAAAATTTAACTATCTTGTGTCCGTGGAAAACATAAGATACAAGGTAAATTTAGAAATAGCTCAAATTGAATAGGAGCACTTATTTTGAGTGATACCATTTTGGATTGATTGATAAATCAGGAAAAAGTTGTAAGTCTTTTGAGCTATGGCAAAAGTGGTTTAATAAAGAATATAAAGCGAACTGATAATATACCAGAATGTAAAAGTTACAATTTAAAAGATTTTATGTTTTTAGTCGCTCAAACCAAATAATTTTTTTATCTTTAAAAAATTAAAAATAAAACACGGTTTACTTATTATAAGCTGTACAAAGCCTATTACATTCTACTATCTAATTAAATTAAGAAAAAAAAATGAATCAAAATACAAATATGGCTGTTTTAATAGATGGTGATAATATTCCGGCATCTAGTGTAAAAGCAATGATGGAAGAGATTGCTAAATATGGGAATCCAACAATTAAAAGAATCTATGGTGATTGGACTAGACCCGGTCTGACAAAATGGAAGAGTTTACTTTTAGAAAATGCGATAACACCAATACAGCAATACGGATATACCAAAGGAAAAAATGCTACAGACTCGGCAATGATAATTGATGCTATGGATATTCTTTATAGTGGCAAGGTAAATGGATTTTGCTTAGTCTCTAGTGATAGCGACTTTACCAGACTGGCTACCAGACTAAGAGAAACCGGTATGCAAGTAATTGGCATAGGTGAGAAAAAAACACCAAATCCATTTATTGTTGCTTGTGATAAATTCATTTATATAGAGATTTTAAAAAAGCAATTTGAAGAGAAACCTGAAGCTAAAGATTCTGGTAAACCAATAATTGATAAATTAACTAAAAAAGATATAAACCTAATAGCAGCAACTATTGAAGATTTATCAGATGATGATGGCTGGGCATTTCTTGGAGATGTGGGTAGTTTACTTCAGAAAAAGCGCCCGAACTTTGATTCTAGAAATTATGGTTTTGAAAAACTAACACCTCTTATCAAATCAATTGATATATTTGAAGTTGAACAGAGAGAAAGTCCTAAAAGCAGATATAAATTAATATATGTTCGAATTAAAAAGAAAAATAAGAAAGTAGTTGCAAAATAGGGAAGAAGTTCTAAAGTAAGAATACAATTTTAAATATAATACTCATTACTGAATAAATATTTTATACCTATAAATACTGCACAAAAAAAATACGAGTAAACAAAAATTTTAATAAAAATAAACTAACTAAACGAAGAGAATTTTATGAAATTGAAAATAATTATTTTAATGCTCCTTATTTTATTTATGGCACAAGGTTGTAAAGTCCAAAATAATAAACTAAATAACAATATAAAGGAGTTGGAATTTGTAGACTTGTTTGTCTCGGATAGTCTTAATGGAGAATCATGCTATAGAATTCCAGCTTTGATTACTGCTTCTAATGGAGATTTAATTGCTGCAATTGATGAACGTGTTGGTTCTTGTGCAGATTTACGAGGAGGCAGAGATATTAATATTGTAATTAAAATCAGTAATGATAATGGCAATACTTGGTCAAAAACTAAAAGGGTTGTCGATTTCCCGATTGGTAAATCAGCCTCCGATCCCTCTTTCATTTTAGATAAAGAGACCAAAGAAATTTATCTTTTTTATAATTATATGGATTTGGATAATGAAAAAAATATTTATTATCTGCAATTTGTAAAGAGTAAAGATAATGGTTTAACTTGGAGCAAACCTGTAGATATAACTGAACAAATAGCAAAATCTGAATGGAAGAAAGATTTTAAATTCATAACTTCAGGAAGGGGAACACAAACTCAAGACGGCACTTTGCTTCATACACTCGTAAATCTTCAACATGGACTTTTTGTTTTCGGAAGTAAAGATCATGGAGAAAGTTGGTTCTTCATTGATACACCTATAAATCCGGCAGATGAATCTAAAATAATTGAGTTGCGAGATAAATCTTGGTTGATTAATAGTCGTGTAAATGGTCTGGGTTACAGATATATTCATCGCTCTAATAATAAGGGACAGTCATGGGAAAGCATTCTCGATTCAACTCTAATTGATTCCGGTTGTAATGGAAGTATAGTAAATTATCCAAGTAAAGAAAATAAAGATATATTGATTATATCAAATCCGAATGATTCTAAGCAGAGAAAAAATCTTACTGTAAAAGTTAGTTTAGATGGTGGAAAAAACTGGACGAGTGAGAAAGTTATATATAAAGGAAGTTCAGCTTATTCATCTTTAAGTATCCTGGAGAATGGTGAAATAGGAATATTTTTTGAACGAGATGATTATACCAAAAATAGTTTTGTTAAATTTAGTTTAGATTGGTTATTAAATAAAAACTAAAAATATTACTATTATTTATCATTATCATAGTCGTCTTAAATCAGAAAGAATAAATTTATAAACTTGTGAGTTTGTAATAAACAATTACATTATAAAAGAAAGGTCAAGATTTCTCTTGACCTTTCTTCTTGAATAAGAATTCTATTTTAATTAACAGGATCTGAAGGAGTATTAGAATTATTTAATCTTTCAGAATCTGGATAAGGATACCAATTCCTATTTCTTTCAGGGTTTGCATCAGTAGGTCCTGGTCTATTAAATCTTCTACTATCTCCCCAACGTAAACCAGTCATATAAAGTTCTATACAACGTTGTTTGTAGATTTCTGTTAAAACTGCTTCTTGAGTTTCAGCACCTGAATATCCGGTCGCAAAGCCGGCTCCAATACCAAAAGCATCTTCATCAGGTTTTTTTGTTAAAATTTTGTTAAGTTCTTTAATCGCATTAGTGAGATCATTACTTCTAGCGTAGGCTTCTGCTTTAATTAAAGTCATTTCTCCCGGCAAATACAAAGGAATACCTGCTTCATTTTGGTTGAAGAATGCAGCAGCTCTAAAGTCTTCGTTATCAGGATTTAAGTTTTCAAAATAAAAAGACAGTCTTTGATCTGTTGAGTCAGGTTGTAAATCTTCAGGTAATCCTAAAGTTAAATTTATCGGTTGAAAAACATTATTAGTTAGAATCGAAATATAAGCAACAGGATTAGGATTAACATTATCATATGCAAAAGTAGATTTTGATGACATGTCAACACTATTTGCTGCAGAAATTGCTTCAGTATATTTTCCAGCCAATAAATAATATCTGGCTAAAAGAGCATTAATAGAGTTTTTAATATCTATAGTACCTGTTGTTTTAGCTATAAATTCATTAGAAATAGATGCAGCAGCTTCTTTTCCTTCGTTTAAGGCTCTAATTGCTTCATCTAGAACTTCTTTTCTGGAACTAAAGCCAGCATTTTTAGCTACTGTTAAAGGAACTTTTTCAAAGCTTTCTATTAAAGTACCAAAAGCTAAAGCCTTATAAAGATTTGCAGTTGCAATTAGTCCGGCTTTTACACCCGCATTAGAAACAGCACTATTTACTTTATCTAAAATAATTTGGGCTTCTTGTCTTGTTAAAAGAGCTTGTTCCCATAAATTGCTTACAATTCTATTAGTATTTAATAAATCAGTTCCTCCTAAATCAACTTGATTTTCATCAATGTTACCTGGGTTTATTAATCTTAATTCATCTGTTATGAAACCTGGTCCGGTAATTATATTATAAACCGGACTTTGCCTTCCAACACTCCATCTGTATTGGAGTCCAACCGCCATTCCAATAAGTCCTTCAGCACTTTCTTCAACTTTAGCACTAACAGGATTTGCGGGATCTAAAAATTCTTCAGTACAAGCAGAAGAAAGTAGCAGTAATACTACAAGTAATATTATATTTATTTTTTTTATCATCTCTGTTCCTTTTTTTATAATTAAATTCATCGTTTCAGCCTCCTAAAAGTTTAGAGTTAATGAAAGTGAATAAGATCTTGGTATTGGAACAGTACCAAAATTATATCTTACATAAGAAGCTTGTCCGGCTGAATTTGTTTCAGGATCGTAACTATAGAAATCGTCAAAAGAAAATAGATTTCTTCCAACTAGTGTTAGTTTTCCACCATCAAATAAATTAAAGATATTATCAAAATCGTATGATAAACTAATTTCTCTTATTTTCACAAAAGATCCATCTTCAATTCTCCATTCTAAGACAGGATAAATACTCCATATCCAACCACGAGGAATTTCACCTTTTAATTCTTTTTCTGAGTATTCTCCAATACCTACGCCTTGTCTTGTTCTTTTATCAGCATCAAAAACATCAAATCCTTGCATTCCATCTACTAAAACACCAAGAGTTAATTTTTTGTATCTGAAGTTTGCACCAACTGAGAAAATGTAATCAGGATTTGGATCACCTATCTTTTTCCTTAATGCAACACCATTTTCATCTTTAGCCATTTGTGGTAAACCTTTTGCATCAGTAATAATATTTCCTGAAGCATCTCTATCAAAATAAGTACCATAATAAATTCCAAGTGGTTCACCATCTTTAATATGAACAGGGGCACCAGAACTACTTGATAAAGCTATTAAACCATCAAAAGTATCAACAACTTTATTTCTGTTTTGTGAATAGCTTGTAAATACATCAAGTTCCATTTCTGGAGTCTTAATTGGAGTTGATGAAAATAATATTTCAAAACCTTTATTTTCTAACTTACCAACATTTTCTACAATAGATAAAGCACCTTCAGAAGCTGCTAATGTTCTAGGAATTATTAAATCTTCTATGTTGGCAGTATAATAAGTAGCTATTAAATTAATTCTGTCATTCAAGAACCCAAAATCCATACCAAATTCTAACTCATTACTTCTTTCAGGTTTAATATCTTCGTTACCTTTTTGGTTACGAATATTGAATTTTGTTGTTCCAGTTAATTGTCCCGGATTGTATTGAGTAAATCTAGTAAAAGGACCAATAGCAGTTAAGTTACCTGATTGTCCCCAAGATGTTCTTAAACGCATACTGCTTATGTAGTTGTTAATTGCGGAGTTTTTCCAAAAGTCTTCCTGAGAAATAAAATAACTTGCACTTACTTTAGGATAAAAATTAGCTCTTTGATCTTTACCAAAAGCAGTTGAACCATCAATACGGCCAGCAAGAGTTAGGTAGAATGATTTATTATAATCAAATGTTTCTTGAAGATAATATCCCCAAATATTTGTTTTAGGTTCTGAAGAAACAGCTCCTAAAAAATTACTTGCTCCGGAAATGTTTTCAACGAAAGGAGCTAGGTTTCTACCTTGACTTGATTGAAAGTGCTCTCTTGTAAGCTGGGCATTAAAGCCTGCATAAGTAGTAGCAGTTATCTTTGGAGTTAGTTCTAATTGATATCTTATGTTTAAGTCATTATTTATTAAAGTAATTTTATTATGTGCTTCACTTGCATATCCATCATTATAGTAAGAAGAGTTAACCGGAGAATAAGGATATGGCGGAATAAATATAGTACCATTTTGGCTATAGCTGTCAATACCCAAAATATAGTCTATTGTTAATCCTTTATAAGGTGATAAATGAATTTGTCCATCAGCAATTATACGATCTACGTTTTGTTCAATTTTAAATGCTTCTATTACTGAAAGGGGATTTACTCTAGTAGGTTCAACAGATTTAAGATTACCAAATTCATCTCTTTGAGTAATATCCCAAATATTGTTAGTAATATTAATTGAGTTAACTGGACTCCAAAAAACATTACCGTCAGGTTTTTCTTTTGAGAAAGAATGAATATAATTAATTCCGAAGTCAAAATTAATCCAATCGGCAACTTCTTGATGAACTCTTAATTTTGCACTAGTTCTATCAAAAAGAGTATTTTTTACTATCCCTTCGTTTGCTGATTTAGAAAGAGATGCAAAATATTGAGTAGAATTGGTACCTCCCGAAATAGAAAGATTATTGCTAAAGCCGGCACCAATTTGGAAAATTTCATCTTGATAATCATAACGTGTTACATCAACTGTTTCAGTAGAAAAGTTTCTACCAACTGTTAATCCACCTGTATTTGGATCAACACCAGCAATTGGGTAAAGCCTTTGTTCGGCACTACCAAATTGTTTCCCGTAAGTAGTAATAAAAACTTTCTTTCTTAATTGATTTAGATTGGCACCAATTGTATAAGAATACTTAGGAGAACCAATTGTTCCTTTTTTTGAAGTAATTAAAACAACACCATTTGCAGCTCTAGAACCATAAATAGCTGCTGCTGCGCCGCCAGGAATTACTTCAATGCTTTGTATATCATTTGGATTAATATCAGCTAATCTATTTTGCCCAATAACAACATTTGGTGCACCAACATTTAGATTAGTTACATTTCTTGATTGGTTACTAATAACAACACCGTCTAAAACATATAGAGGATCAGAAGAACCAAATATTGAAGAAACACCTCTTAGTGTTATTGAAAATCCGCCAGCAGGATCACCGGAGTTTTGTGTTACTTGAGCACCAGGAATTTTACCTTGTAAAGCAGACATTAGTGCTGGTGCTTGTTCAAGTTCTTTTGCCTTTAATGTAGTAACTGTATTTCCTAATTCTTTTCTTGTTGCACGGATTGTTGAACCTATAACTACAAGTTCTTCTAAGTTTAACGCTGACGCGTTTAAAGGAATGGTTAGTGTAGTAGTTTTTCCTTTTGTGATTGTTACTTGCACTGTAGTTTTTTTATAACCTACATATGAAACTGCTAATATGTATTCTCCCGGTACAATATTAGTAATAGTAAATTTACCATCAATATCAGTTGAAGCACCAAGTTTGGTTGATTTTAGAACAACATTCGCTCCGGGAAGTGCTTCATTAGTTTGAGCATCAATTACAATTCCTGTTATTACTCCTTTTTTACTATCGTCTTTTTGCTTTGTACTTAAAGCAAATATAGAAATATTGAGAAGTAAAACCATAAGAAAAGTAAAGGTGAGTTTTACTGAGTATTTTTTCTGCATATTTTCTCCTTTAGTTTTTGTTGGTGAAAATTTAGTCTTTTTGTTTAATAATACCAGAAATCTCTGTGAAAATTTTATTGTTAAAGAACAAATGACGAAATATAGTTTTATTAAGTACATGGAAAATTTACATAATTACATTTATAATTTTCAAAGAAAAAATAACAATTCTTCAATAAAAAAATAAAATCTGTCATCTATTATTTAGAAATATAATAATTCTTTTTGTAAAAAGTACAATTTGATTTATGAATAATATAATTATAAAATACGAAATCATAACTTTCTATTTTAAGTTCTATATTTTTAATATTATAGATATCAATATTAACATACTCCATTATTATCTAGTTATCTGGTACTTAGTGTTAAACTTAGACTAATTTTTTTTGTTAAGAATTTATCCCTTTTTGTATTTTTGCACATCACAATTATTAATGGAGAAACATATGAAAAAAACTGTTTTATTTTTATTCTTATTTAGTATTACCATCGCTACAAATGCACAAAAGAACAATCATCGCTATGCTGTAAAATCAGGTTATGTAAAGTACGAATTAACAGGAAACACAACAGGAACAAAAGAACTTTGGTGGGATAGTTATGGCGATAAAACTTGTACACTTATCAAGTCTACAACTGTTACTAAGATATTTGGAATTAAAAGTGAAGAAAAAGAACATAAGTTAGAAATATTAAATAAAGACGTAATGTATGTAATTGATTATATAGACAAAAAAAATACTAAAATGCATGTTCCATATGACAAAGGAAAAGCTATTTCCGAAAATATGACAGAAGCCGAACAGAAAAAACTTTCAGAGGATATTTTAAATGGTTTTGGTGGTGAGCGATTAGGAGAAGAGAAAGTTCTTAATTATTCTTGTGAAAAATTCTCGATATTAGGTTCTGAATTATGGATTTATAAAGGAATAACTCTTAAAAGAGAATCAAGTATATTAGGAATAGAAAACAATGAAATAGCAACCGTTGTTAAACCTGATATGAATGTATCCGATTCTAAATTTACTCCGCCAAATGATATTGAATTTGAAAATCTTGGTGGCGTTCAAGATATTGATCCTTTTACTGCAATGGCAGAACAAATGAAGGAAGAAAATAACTACAATACTGAAGAGGGATATTATGAGGAAGATGACGATTCTAAAAAGTTAGAACCTACAAAATATCCATATGATATTTTTCAGAAAAAAATAAATGCTTTTAGCTATAAAGGATATAATAAATTTATGCTAAATAGTTTAGATGGAATACATACAGGCATGTTTATGAAGGGTTTTAATAATTCCATAGTTATAGTTGCGACATCTCTCGATAATAATGACAGACAAGATGCTATGCAAAATATTGAAACCTTTACCCACAATGGTAAAAAATGCTATTATGGAACTGAAGAAGATGAAGATGCAGAATCTTCTGTTTTGATTATAGAGATACCTGAATACGATAGTTATATTATGATAGCTATTTCGCAAAAAACTAGTAAAACTGAAATGCTAAAAATTGCGGATGAGTTAGATTTTTAATTATAAAAATTAGAAATAATAATCTCAATTATATAAATATTATTTGCACTACTTCTTTCTTCCTCAAAAATACTATTATGAGAGAAGGAAGAGGTTTTAGTGTAAATTTAAAACCCCTCAAAAAAAAATCTAGACAATATTTTACTAAGCCAAAAACAATTTAAACTAATAAAATAGGGGGATAATATTAACACTTTCTTTAGTATTCTATTAAAATAATTTGGATCTTTCTAGTTCTACCAACCTTTTTAATCTATAAATCTTTATTTTTAAAAATAAATTTTAATAGGATACTTAAAATGAACTTCTCTAAAACTTTAATTATTATTATCGCTATGATTGCATTAATATCATGTCAAAACAAAAATCAAAATTACAAACCTCCGGTTGTAGAAAAAATTAAAAAAGAATTAACAATACACGGAAATACAAGAATAGACAATTATTATTGGCTAAATGAAAGAGAGAATCCAAAAGTAATAGAATATTTAAATGCAGAAAATGATTATCTCAATTCTGTATTGGAGCATACCAAAGAATTTCAAGAAAAAATTTATGATGAAATTGTTAGTAGAATTAAAAAAGACGATAGCACAGTACCATATAAGAACAATGGATATTATTATTACACTCGATTTGAAAAGGGGATGGAATATCCTATCTATTGTAGAAAAAAAGAAAACTTAGAAGCTGAAGAAGAAATTTTATTAAATGTAAATGAACTTGCTGAAGGCTATAAATATTTTGCAGCAATTGGATTAAATGTAAGTGAAGATAATAATTTTCTAACTTACGGAGTAGATACATTAAGTCGAAGAAAATATACTATTTATTGTAAGGACTTAAGAACAGGTAAACTGTTAAATGATAAAATCAATATCACAAATGGCGGGTCTGTTTGGGCAAATGATAATAAGTCATTTTACTATACAACTAAAGATGAGCAAACTTTAAGAACCAATAAAGTTTACCAACATGTAATTGGGACAAAGCAAGAAAACGACAAGCTAATTTTTCATGAAGAAGATGAAACATTTTATGTTGGTATTGATAAAACTAAATCTAAAAAATATCTTATTATCAAATCCAATAGTACTTTAACAACGGAATATCAGATTGCCTTAGCAGATAGGAAAGTCCCAAAGTTTAAGGTCTTTCAAAAAAGAACTAAGGGATTAGAATATAACATTTCACATTATAAAAATAAGTTCTACATAATTACCAATTTTAATGATGCAAAAAATTTCTGCTTAATGCAGACAGATGAAAATAAAACTTCGAAAGGTAATTGGGAAATTGTTATTCCAAATAGAGAAGATGTTTTATTAAGAAGAATAGATGTTTTTAAAAATTATCTAGTTTTATCTGAACGCAAAAATGGCTTAAATCTATTTAGAGTAATAAATCAAAAGAACAGTAAAGATTATTACATAGATTTTGAAGAAGAAGCTTATACACTTTGGTCTAGTATAAATTTAGATTTTGACACAGAGATTTTACGATTTGGTTACTCCTCTTTAACTACACCTTCTTCTATTTTTAATTACAATATGAAAACAAAAAAGAAGAAATTGTTAAAGCAAGATGAAGTTTTAGATGGTTTTGATAAAGATAACTACGAAACAAAACGCTTATATGCTAAAGCAAAAGATGGTACAAAAATTCCTATTTCTATGGTTTATAAAAAAGGAATTAAATTAGATGGTAATAATCCTATATTACAATATGCTTATGGTTCTTATGGTTATAGTATGGAACCTCGTTTTAGCTCAGTACGTTTATCTCTATTAGATAGAGGCTTTATATACGCAATTGCACATATACGAGGTGGACAAGAAATGGGGCGTTACTGGTATGAAGATGGAAAATTATTAAAGAAAAAAAATACCTTTACCGACTTTATCGATTGTTCAGAATTTTTAATTGCTGAAAAATATACTAATCCTGAAAAACTTTTTGCTAAGGGTGGAAGTGCCGGCGGTCTTTTAATGGGAGCCGTGGCAAATATGCGTCCCGATTTATATAAAGGAATAATT